>Ga0214921_10000541_pt1 | contig 70312 bp, 73 predicted proteins | sample LL1505_MetaG_FD_177992 | JGI IMG/M metagenome (GOLD analysis project Ga0214921, IMG submission 177992) | Freshwater microbial communities from Lake Lanier, Atlanta, Georgia, United States - LL-1505 | ecosystem: Environmental > Aquatic > Freshwater > Lake | place: USA: Georgia | collected... | reverse complement strand
GTAAGGGGATGATGGTTTCATGAACAAATGTCTTATCGGCTGGAATTTCAATGCGCATGATTAGGGAGTTCTAAATGACGAATCAAGGCGCTAGTTTACTCTTCGCTTACGATTCCATCCGTATTTGAGCTCGCAGATCACTATAGAACTGAGGCCTGGCATCCTGCGGCACGAAGATCCCAATCGGCAGTTCCCGATCACTCTCCTCCACCCGAATTAAGCGCTTGCCACTCTCTTCTTGTGTGAGTGTTAACCACCGCGTGTTAAAGACATGACGTTCGATCTTGCCACCGATATTCTTTTCAATCTGCAGTGCGGTGCCATCGATGGCAATCGATTCATAATCGAGTGCATGGCGAGCATAGATAATGAGAGCAATACCTAGGACAGTTAATTCAATCACAGTGAAGATCAAAATCATCCAAACGCCATGGAGCAAGAAGTAGGTTGCTATAAACGATGAAAACAGAAACATCGATAAATAGAAATAACCAACCTGACGTGGCGTAAACGAACAATTTCGTTTCGTATGCCACGTACGCATGACGATTATTTTGCTAAGAGAGTGTTGGCGTATCGATCCATGGATCGGGCTAAATCCAGATCGAGCTTTGTCAGTCCACCAGCGTCATGGGTCGAGAGCGTAACCTCAACCCGATTCCAAACATTAAACCACTCGGGATGGTGATTCATTTGCTCAGCCATGAGTGCACATTGAGTCATGAACGCGAAGGCTTCCTTAAAATCCTTAAACTGATACGAACGGGTAATGGCATCCCGATTGGTAACCATCGACCAATGCGCTAAATCAGTAGCTAAGACCGAGCGCTCGTTAGGACTGAGTAAGCTCGCCATTTCTATACTTAGGAGTTTTGTAAGGCCAGTTGATACAAGAAGGTTGAGCGAGCCCCCGAGCGGCAAAAGGCTAAGATGGGTTGCGGCATTGATTTGAGGAGTCTGGCCATCTCCACCACTTGCTCGGGTGTAATCGCCCCACTCACAACCGGCAAGTAAGCATATTCCAGACCATGCTCTTTAGCCATGGCAGCAATCGACGCATTGCTGGGTTGCTCAGGACCCTCTTCGCCATCTGGACGATTGTTAATAATGCTCTTGTAGCCCTGCTTTGCAATTTGATCAACATCGCTGGGTTCAATTTGACCAGCGGTTCCAAAATTGGGGTTATGGCACGAAATGTGAATGCTCATACGATCCTTACAAAATAACGTATCTTGAATTTAAACAGACTTTTTCTGGGTTTGCTCAAACAACCACATCCCGACAACCATGGCGATGACAAAAACCAAGGCCTTCATTTCACCAGAGCCGAGAGAAAAGAGCGCGGGTCCTGGACAGAAACCAGCAAGACCCCAACCCACTCCAAACATTGCACTACCCACAACCAGAGGGCGGTCAATATCACGCCGCGTTGGGATATGCATGGCACCACCTAAAAAACTTTGAGTACGTTTCTTGGCCAAGTAGAAAGCAACTAAACCAATCAGTACTGCACCGCCCATGACAAAAATAAGTGACGGGTCCCAATTGCCGGCAAGGTCGAGGAAGGCCAAAATTTTGGCGGGATTGGTCATCCCTGAAATCATTAATCCAAGACCAAACAGAACGCCAATCAGATACTCGCTGCCGTTGGAGAATAGGGATTGATTCTGACCCATCGACTTAGATCCAATGCCGCACGAGATACACCACCAAGAATCCGCAACCCATAAATGTGAGGGTCGCAAGCAAGGAGCGTGGTGATAGGCGCGATAAGCCACAAATGCCATGGCCACTGGTGCAACCCGATCCGTAGCGAGCCCCAAACCCAACCAATAAACCAGCGATGATGAGTGTGAGGTAATCCGCATCAATGACTGCGGTCGTGTTCATCTGAAACACATACTTTCCCCACAAGGGGGCGGTTAGCAATCCCAACACGAAACTGGCGCGCCACAACCAATCGGTCCTCTTGGGTCCAATCAGGCCGCCCAAAATGCCACTGATTCCGAGAATGCGACCGTTGATCAAAACATACAGTGCGGCTGCGATTCCTAAAATAATGCCGCCAGCTAATGCGGGCCCTGGGGTAAAGGATGTCCAGTCAATCGTCATCACATCATTTTAATGCTTAACAAGGCTTTGGACTCATGCGCCACTGTAAGTATTGAAGCCCCAAATAGCCTCCCAAGAAAAATCCGGGGAGCGCAATAAATGCATTCAGTGCCAGAGTTGAAATCCCACTTAAGCCTTGACCTACCGTGCAGCCCATTGCGGCAACTCCACCAAATCCCATGAGTGCAGCACCTACGAGATGGTTGGCTGTATCTTCCACACCTCGAAAGGCTTCCCAACGAAAACGCTTACTGATCACGGCGCTGATCGCTGAACCCGCAATCATGCCTAATACGGCCACGATGCCAATGGTGAGCACTTTGGATTTATCGCTGGTGAACATCAACCAATCGAGTGAATAAGCATACGGCGCCACAAATGAGAGACTTTCCATCCGACCTGAGTTAGTCACCAAGAAGGCCTCTTGCAAGGTATTGGGATCTTCCTCGAGGTGCGCAAAGTGCCCGGATACCCACCAAATCGCGGTGATTGCAAGGCCAACCCCTACTCCTGCTAAAAGATTCTCAACATTCCAAAACGATTTCTTCAAGAGCGCATAAGCGATGAAGGCACCACCAATACCAAGCGACAAAATCCAACGTAATTGCTCCTTGCCCATGCCAACACTCGCAGAGAGAACGCTGGGTAAATCCTGTGTGGTTTTGAGATTCAATGCCACCTGATCGATGGAATTGGTTCTCAGGACCCCCAAAAATCCGCGCATGGTCATATAGGCAACGAGTCCCAACACAATGAAAACAACGATGGATTTGAGATTGCCGCTACCAATTCGAACCAGGGTTTTGCTACCGCATCCCGATGCCAGCACCATGCCGATCCCAAACAGAACGCTACCAATGAAGGTAGAAAGATAGAGTACGCGGTTACCGGTATAAAGCGATTTGGTGACATCAATCCAGCCAAGATGGGACATGAAGGCAACCCCCAAGATTGCGATACCAATGGCTAAACACCATTGGCGCATGCGCGACCAATCCTCCATCAAAATGCCATCCGATACAGCACCAAGTGTGCAAAAGTTCGTGCGTTGCATGATGGCACCCAACGCGGCAGTAATCACAAAGGTAATCAGCAAAGCCTGACTACCCAGAGAGCGAATCTGCTCTGGCGATAAATCAGTCATGATGATTCCTAGGGTTTAAATTTGTAGTATTGCTGGTTGAGGTAAGCCACCACGTCTGCTTCATCCTCAGGGAATAGATCAAGGCGCAACTCGGTATTGCAACGTGCAACCATGACCTTCAAGCGATCCAGCCCTTGGACCCTACGATCTTTACGGGTGTAAATCAAGGTGCCATCGCCAAAGCCAGACTTCTCAGTATGGCACTTGTAGCACTTGGTATCTTCAATGGTTTTGCCATTGGCAAGATTCGGTGCCGCCAGCGCAGGCTGCGCAGCCAACCCAAAAAGAGCGCCAATCAGAACTGCTAAAGTCGCTAAAGTCTTCATAGTCTCAAAATATAGTAATTTCAGAAACTGTGATTCTATCGGACTGAATGAAAAAACTACAGCAAAATCATGGTTTTAGAAGCCAAAATCAAGATGATTCGGTAATACTAATATAAGTAAAAGTTATAAAGCAATGAGTCATTAAGGCCGAATATAGGCGTATTTATCCTTAAATTGCAGGTCAGCAATCCGAACCACGCCAGAAGGCGTGAACTCCGCATCAAGAATAAATTGGTCACGCTTGAGGTTGCGGTTACGTAAGGTGATCTCACAAACCTCAAAGCGCACGCCTCGTGACTTTAATGCGGCAACCAATGGCGCATACTCAGTGCCACTTTTATCCTTGCCACCCTCCATCAGGATATCAACCCCATTAGCGTGGGTCACGACAATAATTTTGGTTTGAGGTGAGACATCCAAGTGATTGCGAATATTGCGCAAGCCTTTTAAACCCTGGGTAGCCGCATCATCGATGTGATAAACCACCTTCGTTGGTTCCGCGCTTGCTAGATTAGAACCAACTGACAAACTGACGGCTAGAAAGCCCATCAATACTGTACGAATGAATGCTTTCATGCCACTCTCCATTGAAAAAGAACAACTAAATTGGGGCCATCCCCGGATTACCTTTAACACCTTTAATGACGGGCTCATTCAACTTGACAGCCTTAATGGTTTTCACTTCCCGCAAATGCCGCGCCATGAGATCCCAAATCGCCTCACCACCCGCATTCTTTGCCTCTTCCGAAACCGGCGCCCAGCCAGCTACCTTATAGGTCTTGCCTGCCTCAATGAGGTTGCCATTCAGACGCATCTCAGAGATACGCTTGCCAGCGCCACCCGCTGGATCAATCGTGTATTGCAAACCACCAACCCGAACCATATCGCCACCCTGCTGGTAGTACGGATCAGGGTTGAATAAGTTATCAGCCACGTCTTCTAATACTGTTTTGATCATCTCACCACTCATATTAGTGACCGTGGTGTAGGGATAGGTAATCGCCGTTTGATCGAGCAGATGTTCCATGGTTATGGACTCGCCGGGCAATAAGGAGGTGCCCCAACGAAAGCCCGGTGAGAATGAGATCTCGGCATTCTTTTGCTTTAAAAGACCATCTAAGATCACTTGATCAAAACTACCATTGAAGTTGCCACGGCGATACAAGAGACCATCAGTCACTGCAAGCTTCTCGGCAAGCTTAGACTCGTACGGCGCCCGAATCTTCTTAATCAAGGCACTCATTCCTACGTCTGCGGGTAATAAGTTCGAGAACACAGGCAAGAGTTTGTAGCGGAAGTCGGCAACCTTGCCGCCCTTCACATCAAAATCCAAAACGCCTAAGAACTTACCATTCGATCCAGCGTTGGTAACTAAGGTGACGCCACCGGGATTTTTCACTTTAACGGGGGCTGGAACGCCATCGTGCGTATGGCCACCCATAATGGCATCAATGCCTCGTACCCGAGAGGCCATCTTTAAATCCACATCCATACCATTGTGCGAGAGCACCACAACGACTTTTGCACCCTTGGCGCGAGCCTCATCCACCACCTTTTGCATATTCTCTTCTTGAATACCAAAGGTCCAGTTGGGCGTGAAATAACGTGGGTTCGCAATCGGTGTATACGGGAATGCTTGACCAACCACGGCAACCTGAACACCATTCATGGTCTTCATGGCATACGGTGCAAAGACCGCATCACCAAAGTCGGCAGTCTTAATGTTTTGTGCCACAAACGAGACCTTACCCCGGAAATCCTTCTCCACAATCTCCATGACGCGTTTCTCACCCAAGGTCATTTCCCAATGGGAAGTCATCACATCAACGCCCATCGCAAGACAGGCATCCACCATATCCTGACCGTTGGTCCAAAGGGCAGTTCCCGAGCCCTGCCAGGTGTCACCACCGTCGAGCAATAAAGCGCCAGGACGGTTAGCCTTGATTTGTTTGACCAAAGTAGCGAGATGGGCAAAGCCGCCCACCTTGCCATAGGTCTTCGCAGCCGACGCATAATCCAAATAGGTAAACGCATGGGCATCCCGCGTTCCAGGTTTGACCCCATAGAACTTCAATAGATACTCACCCACCAAATGGGGTGGCTTGCCCTCTTGCGAACCAATGCCTAAGTTGACATTGGGCTCACGAAAGTAGATTGGGAGCAATTGCGCATGGCAATCGGTAAAGTGTAAGAAATGCACATTGCCAAACTTTGGCAGGTCATAAAACTTCTGTGCAGCACTTTGAGCATGAGAAAAATTGGACTGCAAGCTCATTCCGCCAGCCGATGCCACTGCAAGGGCCTGCAGAAACTCCCGTCTACTAAAAGACATACAACTCCTTCGTAATTGGTTTACTGATTAACAGGAGAATTCGGGTCTAGTAACAGAGCCATCACGTCTTGCATTTGCTTCTCGGTCAACAAATTGAAGTGACCAAAGCGCGGCATATTGCTACACACGTTATAAGCCTTGGAGTTGTAAATCCGGTTCCAGGTATAGGTCACCACTTCTTTGCTGTAACCTCGCAACTTACCATAGTTCCAAAGGCTTGGGCCAATGTTTCCATAAGAAAGTTCTGCTTTATTAATTTGATGGCAGTTATAGCAACCACCACCATTCGCAGCATCGGCTTTATCGGTCCAAGTTGCACCACGACCGCTTTGGGCAATGCGCTCACCGGCCTTCCAATCGCCGATGTATTTACCATCAGTTGGTTGCTTAATCGTTGCCATATTGGCTTTCTGAATCGACTCGGCCTGCTTGGGGTTCCCCTTACCTGCCAATACGGCGGGATCTGAGCAATACTTTTGTGCAGCGTCTTGTTTCAGACGATCAATCGAGGCGATGCCATTCGTTTGGAAACTATCTTTCATCATCTTGTCAAACTTCGCATCAGCCATCGCAGAGCCCATAGGTAGCGCCAATAAAGTTGCTGCTGTAATTAGATATTTATTCTTCATGTTGTTCTCCAGCGATTAGCGTTTCAGACCAGGGGCAGCCATCTTGCCGCCATTTGCCATGACGGCCATATACATCGAGACCGCAATCGTGTCATCGGATATATAAATTGGCTCTGGGAAACGTTGCTGACGATAACAATCATTCAAACGGTATTGCATGGTCCAAAAGGTACCGCTCGATACTCGGTATGCAGGCCAGGCTCCCCAGCCTAAGGCTGCACCGGCTTGAGTCGTTAAGTTTGGCAAATCTTGTAAACGAATCCGCTTACCAGGATCGGCGTGGCAGGATGCGCAGGAGAAATCCATCGGACCAGCTTGATAAAAGAATGACTTCTTACCAAGCTCGTACATTTCTTTTTCTTTAGGATGCTTCATTGAAACATTAATGGTTGACCCTTTGGAGTTGGCAACCACATAAGCAACAACTGCCTCTACGTCTTTGCGCTTACCTTGGCCAAAATTACCGGCAATGATCTCCTTTGCATCAAAACCCTGCAGACGCTCCATGCAGGTCACGATACGCGACTCCAAATCTTGAACTTTGTTGGTGTCTTTAAAGTATTTCGGCAGGACGGCATAAACACCCTTCACTACACCGGGCCCTAAACCGAGATCGCACTTTTCAAGAGTGGCATTCTTGGGGCCCATGGCTTTTTTCCAGAGTTCCTCACCAGCCATTTCATACAAATCAGAGGGATTGCCATCCGCAATCATGGCACGGTACTTCTCAATCTCAGCCGTTGGCGCACCAGCTGGAGCAGCAGAAGCTGCTGCCTGTGGAGCAGGTGCAGGTGCCGCTGCTTTCTTTGGCGGCTCAGGCGTTGTACAGGCTTGCAGAACAAATAGCGAGGACACAAAGAGTGCCCCGCGAGTCCAGTGTTGTCTCATGATTCCCTCTTATTGTTTTGATCAGTGAAGTACAAAATACAAATTACGAAACCGTTGCCTCATCGGTCCGCTTACCGCCTTTGTTATCAACCCAACTAACGGTTACTTTGTCACCTTTGGCACCCTTGTACTTGAAGTTCAAGAATGGGTCTTTAGATACTGCTGGACCAAACTCACCCTTAAAGACATCTTTGCCATTGGCTTTTGCAGTCACAGTGCTAATAAACCACGCTGGAATCGCCTTGCCAGACGCATCTTTGCGCTGACCTGTTTCCATGTCATGTTTCATTAGGATTTTGACATCCACCACACCGCCGCTCTCGGTTGCTCGTACGCGCATCGGATCTGACATTTTGCTTCCTCTCTAATTCGTTAAATAAGTAATAAGCTATTCGGTTTAATCATTAACCGCCGCAACCACCCAGGGTTACTTTCACTTCTTTCACCGCCACGCTCCACTTGTTGTCGGCTTTCACTAAAGCGTAAACGTTGGAGGTTTGTCCCATCTTGATCCGGGTTGTGACAAATGGCTCGGTACCGGCAGGAATGAAGAACTGAGCAGCCAAGGCGCTTGGGTTCTTGTCCACCAAAATTGCCATTTGCTGGGCTTTAAGAGTGGTGTTAATGCCAACAGGAACTACGGCACCGTTCTCGGCAATATCCGGAGCAATCATCGTGATTGCAGCTGAATTCTCTGGCTTACCGGCACCTAGTACCTTGAACACATCATCCAAAGTTTTTCCTTCGAAGGCGGCTTTGTTCCACTCTTGCGCTTGCGCAGGAGTAATCAAACCTGCTGAAGCCATCAAGCCAAAGATGGCTGAATACTTCAGTACATCACGTCGTTGCATATCCATAAAAACTCCTTGTTATCAACTGCTACTCATTAGTTGTTGCTTACTTAAAACTATAAAGTGTATATAACCCTACTCCAGTTAGTGCTAACCCTTTAACTATTTTCCCCCATTTAACATCCACTGCACCAAGATCTTGTTGTCCGCATCGGATAACTGGGTTTGAGCCGGCATCGGAATTGCACCCCAAACACCTGCACCACCCGCCTTCACCTTCTTCTCAAGCATGGCTTGGGCATTGGCAACGCCTTTGTATTTATTGGCAACATCAGCAATCGATGGGCCAACTAATTTCGCTGCCGGTGCGTGACACGCTGAACAGTTTTCTTTCTTAAACAAGTCTGCTGGGCCTACCGCTTTGGGTGCGGCACTAGCGGTTGATACCATCATCATGCCAGAGGATGGCAAAGCAGCCACTGGTGGCTTTGTAGTATCAACGCCACGATACGGGCCATACTCTCGGTTTTGCTCTGCTAAGTTATTGTGAGCATTACGAGCATAGTCTGGTAATACCGATCCGATCGCAACGTGTTGGGCGCAATTGGCCATGCATGCCGTATTTTTCACATCGGGTGTGCCCTTCACCGTCCATAAGCCATGCTTCTGGGTCATGCCATTACGGTTAGGCATCATGCCTTGCACTTGCGCAATATTTTTGTTCGAGAGCACAAAGTCGTCAGGAACCACTTCACTGAGATTCAGCATGAAAGCAACCAAGGAGTAGGTTTCATCGACCGTGAGGGTGCGCGGTGCATTCCATGGCATGGCGCGATGGACATAATCCCAAAGCGTTGAGATCGTTGCCACCTTCATGATCGTGGTTCGTTGGGGTTGCTTATCGCTCATCAACGATGCGACCCGACCAGTTTTAATATCGTCCTTCGTGGTTCCTCCAGCAATGGGTGTAAACACCTCATTGGATTCACCAAAGGTACCGTGGCAACTTGCGCATTGTTTTTCCCAAAGCTCTTGACCCTTTGCAACCGAGCCCGAGCCAGCTGGTAAGCCCTTAAAGTCAGGGCGCACGTCGATGTCCCATGCTGCTACTTCTGCAGGCGTCGCGTTACGGCCCATATTCATATAGGGCTTTGGTTTGCTTACTGCTGGAGTAGCTTGAGCAGATTGCGCATTTACCTCAGTACCACTTAAGAAAATGGTGGTAGCAACTACTGCACTGGCAAGAATAGGTTTTATCAAAACATTAGCCGACTTGAACATTGCTGACCTCGCCATTGGTATCAACCTTCCACGATTGAATTGCATTGTTGTGATAAATCGAGCGTGTACCACGTACAGCTCGTAATTGACGAATGGTGGGTTGTACATAACCCGTGTCATCAATTGCACGCGATTGCATGATGGTGGGTGAACCATCCCAGACCCAATCGATATTGAAGCGCGTCAAAGCCTTCGTCAAAATGGGGGTCTCAAGACGTGCCGTACGCCAATTATTACCACCATCAAACGAGACATCTACCCGCTTGATCTTGCCACGACCCGACCACGCTAAACCGCTCACGTTGTAGTAACCCTTATCAAAGAGTTGCTGACCACCCGATGGTGTGGTGATGACCGATTTGCATTCCTGAATCGAGGTGTATTGACGATGCAAGCCATCTGGCATCAAGTCAATGTAGTGAATCGCTTCATCCTTCGTTGCATAGGGCATATCACCGACTTCAATGCGGCGTAACCACTTCACCCAACTCACGCCCTGCACACCTGGCACAACCAAGCGGATCGGGAAGCCGTTCTCAGGGCGCAGCATCTCTCCATTCATCGCCCAAGCAACCATCACATCATCCAGAGCCATCTCCATAGACATCGTGCGGGTCATACCAGAGCCATCGCCACCCTCGGCCAAAATAAACTTGCCCTTCTTTAAATCAGCGCCGCAAATATCCAAAAGCGTTGATAGTGGTACGCCGGTGAACTCGCAGCAGGACAACATGCCGTGGGTATATTGCACGGTTGGTACAGCCACATTACCCCACTCTAGGCCGGTGTTGGCACCGCACTCAATAAAGTGAATGCGCGATACCGATGGTAGGCGCATGAGATCGTTCATCGTGAACACTTTTTCATTCTTCACAAGGCCATTGATCATTAAACGATGCTTATTGGGATCAATGTTGTACCAACCCTGATGATGGCGCTCGAAGTGCAAGCCGTTTGGGGTAATGATGCCAAATAGGCCTTGCAGCGGTGTGAACGCTACGGACGCCGCCGATACCCGCGTTAATCCGGGCGACTCACGACGTACTAAGTTCTTCTCATAAATGGATGGTGTGCCATAGGGCTCAGTGGCAACGTTTTTACCCAGAGTCGTTTGCCAAATTTGCTTCTCCAGAATTGCTGGATCGCCCTGGGGATTTGCAAGGGCCAGACCGCTGCCTGCAGCGCCGACACCACCAAGGGCCGCCATGAAGCTCTTGCGTAGAAATCCGCGACGGGTCTCATCAGCACCATGTTGGTTGATTTGCGCAATTGCTTCTTGCGATAGAAAGTTCTCTGGCGCCTTCCGAATGAGATTCGGGGTATTGAGGGATTGCATCGTTTTGCTTCGTTCACTCATATTCATCGGGAATTAAATAGTTAAACAAAAGTAGTGCCGATTAATCCAGTAATCCATTCATGACGCGGCCACAAACGCGTTGACAGATTTCTAGAGTGGCGTCATCGCAGATCGAGTAATAAACAGTGGTGCCAACTTTACGGCGTGCCAATATTCCTGCTTCATGGAGGGTTCCTAAATGACGCGACACATTTGCTTGGCTGGATTTTGAATACTCAATGACCTCACTGACCGATTTCTCGCCCTCGCACAAGGCGTACATAATGCGCAAACGGGATGGCTCAGCAAGGACCGCAAAGAACGCAGATACCTCTTTAAAGAGTGCTTCCATTTGTTCTGGGGATAATGGTTTTTTAGCCAAGCCACCTGCGAAGCCCTGGGCAATAGGGTTTTTTGAGAAGGAGGATGAGCTTGCCATAAATATGCGTAGTTGCGCATATTACACCTAAAATACGTCCAAAGGAATATACAGAGATACCCTGATTCAATCGTTCTAATATAGAGTGCTGTGATTGGCTGTAACCTCGTTTAATTCTAGAAAAGTTAGATAACCAACTGATTTAATTTACGAATTGTTAGATACCCAAGCGATTTTTCTATCCCTGCAGTTGGCCTTTTGGACCTTGCTGGTTTTAATCCCCATTGGGATCTGGATTGGCTATTACCTAGCCCAGGCGGGCCCCTGGAAATCCTGGGCTGAGGCAGCACTCGCCCTACCCTTGGTGTTGCCACCCACCGTTCTTGGTTACTACTTCATCGTGGCATTTGCTGGCAAAAGCCTCTTCGGTGAGCCCCTGGTGTTTTCATTCACCGGTCTCTTGATTGCCTCCATCATCGTCAATCTTCCTTTTGCCATCCAACCCATCCAGCGGGCCTATGAGCAATCCCCACCGAGATCAAGGAAGCAGCCAAGGTCAGCGGGCTTAGCACTTGGCAGCGCTTTCGCTTAATTGAACTGCCCCTTGCATGGCGTGGCATTGTGAGTGGTGCCGCCATGACCTTTGCTCATACCTTGGGAGAGTTTGGGGTGGTCCTGATGGTGGGCGGCGCAATTCCTGGAGAAACCAAAACTGCATCGATTGCAATCTACGATAAGGTGCAAACATTCGATACCGCAGGGGCCGGTTCACTCTCCGTAATCTTGTTACTGATCTCGCTTATTGCCATTGCTATTTCCTATGGGATCTTTGGCCGCAACAGCGCGGGGGTGCGCCGTGCTTAAGGTTCACCTTCAGCAGACCCTTCCCAATCCCCTATCGATTCAGTTAGAAATCGATGCTGGCGAGCTTCATGCGCTGGTGGGCCCCTCTGGTAGTGGTAAGACGAGTATCTTGCGCTCGATTGCTGGGCTTCATCATCCTGAATTTGGTTTTATTGAGTGCGACCAGGCGGTGTGGCTTAATCGGGATCCGGCCCGTGGCTCCATGATGACAATGCCACCAAATCAACGCTCTTGTGGATTCTTATTCCAACAGTATGCCCTGTTTCCACATCTCAGCGCTTTGGATAATGTTTGCATGGCGCTTTACAACACAATTAGTGATCCGCAAATGCGCCGCACTGAGGCTCAGCGCTGGCTCGATGAGCTCAATATTGGTGAGCTTGGAGAGCGTTTACCTAAACAATTATCAGGTGGTCAGCAACAGCGCGTTGCCCTCGCGCGTGCCTTGGCGCGCTCACCCAAGATGCTTTTGCTTGATGAGCCCTTCTCCGCCATTGATATCCCAACTCGCCAGAAACTCTACCAAACGCTGGCTGAACTTCGTAAGCAGCTCAACATCCCCATCATCCTGGTCACGCACGATCTACGAGAAGCCCACTTATTAGCCGACCGTATCACTGTGCTCGATCACGGCGTGGGTTTGCAGACTACTGACCCACAATCCTTATTTACGAAACCGCGTAATGCGCGCGTTGCCCAGCTCGTTGGGATTCCCAATCTCTTTCATGGGGTATTTAATGGCGGTACCTTATCGTGGGGGGCAAGTCCTTGGACTTTTCACGTTCTTGATAAGGGTCGGATTCCTCCAAATTCTCAAGTAGCATGGGTCATTCCCCAAGAGGGGCTTAGCGTTCACACCGCTCCAAATGGCCAACGTATTCCATGTCGCGTGAACACCATTAGTTCTTTGGGTCAAATTGCACTCATTGAGTTTTCGATCGATGGTCTTGACGAACACTTAACATGGGAAGCCTCTGCTGCAGAGGTTAAGCGTTTAGGTTTAGTACAGGATGCGCAGGTTTATCTTGAGCTCGATCGTAAGCTCATTCATATCATGCCGTTGCGACCGATTAACGACCCGCGTCGTTTCGTGGGTACTACGTAATTACTTTTTTAAGCCAGCTGCTAGATCACGCTTGAGATCATCGATGTTCTCAAGACCGACAGCAATCCGCACCAAGCCATCCACAATACCCGCGTCTTTGCGCGCTTGCGGTGTAATTCGGGCGTGAGTGGTGCTCGCTGGATGCGTAATTGTGGTGCGGGTATCCCCAAGGTTTGCTGTGATCGAGCATAAGCGTGTTTGATTAATGAGCTTGTAGGCCGCCTTTTTGCCACCCTTTAGGACAAACGACACAATCGGCCCACCCGCTTTTTGTTGACGCTTCGCTAAGGCATGCTGTGGATGACTCTTTAGACCAGGGTGATATACACGCTCGACTCCGGCTTGCTTCTCTAACCACAACGCCAAGGCTAAAGCATTGGCACTCTGCGCTTGCATTCTCAGTTCTAAGGTCTCGAGCCCTTTCAGAAATACCCAGGCATTAAAGGCCGAGAGCGTCGGTCCCGCGGTTCGTACAAAGGGAAATACCTTGCCCATCACAAAATCACGACTGCCTACAATTGCCCCACCGACGACCCGCCCTTGCCCATCAAGATACTTGGTCGCCGAATGGATCACCACATCTGCGCCGAGCGCTAAGGGCTTTTGCAAGGCTGGCGTGCAAAAACAGTTATCCACCACGAATAACGCCTTTGCTTTTTTTGCAATCTTGGCAATTCCTGCAATATCAGCGATCTCCGTTAGCGGATTGGACGGGGTCTCCAGATAAAAGAGCTTTGTATTACTTTGCACTGCTGCCTGCCAGCCCTTTAGGTCAGCAATTGCCACATAGGTTGTTGTGATCCCAAAGCGACTCAGAATTGAGGAGAACAGTTGCGTGGTCGCACCAAAGACGGATTTAGAACACACTACGTGATCACCCGCCTGCAGATGCGCCATCGCCGTTGTCAGAATGGCGGCCATTCCAGAGGATGTAGCAATACATGCCTCACCCCCCTCAAGTGCCGCAAGTCGATCCTGAAACATGCTGACCGTTGGATTGGTAAATCGTGAGTAAATAAATCCTTGATCAGCATTGGCAAAGCCGTGCTCTGCTTCTTCAGCTGAGTTAAAGCAAAAGCTCGAGGTCAAAAACATCGCCTCGGAGTGTTCCTGATAATCGCTTGAACGACGAGTGCCAGCCCGGACCGCCAGGGTCTCGGGCGCTAAGGTTTTGAGATTGGGTGTGGGTCGTGCAATTTTTTTCATAACAGAAGAAGTTTGACAGGTAAATGACAGGCTGTCACGCACAGCGTGCCGCAGATGCCACAGCTGTTGTTTAGTCTCCGTTGGCTAAATGCAAATGCAATTGCGAACGTGCAAAGTCACTGGGGTCGCTCTTACGATCCTCTTCATTGTTTGCGACATTGCGTGCTGCTTCGAGAGCATCCAAATACGCCTCAGTGATATCGCCCGTGATGTAATTTCCATCAAAGCAGGATGCCTCAAAATTTTTGATGTTGGGATTAATGTCTTGAACTGCTTTTTTCATATCCTCAACGCTTTGATAAATCAGTTGGTCAGCACCAATCAGATGATTGATCTCATCGTGGGTACGACCATACGCAACGAGTTCACTGCGGGTTGGCATATCAATGCCGTAGACATTGGGAAATCGCACTGGAGGTGCAGCAGAGGCAAAGATCACTTTCTTGGCGCCAGACTCGCGTGCCATTTGCACAATCTCATACGAGGTGGTACCCCGCACAATCGAATCATCCACAATTAAAACGGTCTTGTCTTTAAACTCAATCCGCATCGCATTTAATTTCTGACGAACCGATTTCTTGCGCACCGCTTGACCAGGCATGATAAAAGTACGACCAATGTAGCGGTTCTTAAAAAATCCTTCGCGATACGAGATACCTAAGCGCTTTGCAACCTGAAGCGCAGCAGGTCGACTCGAGTCAGGAATCGGCATCACCACATCAATTTTGCTAACGTCGGTCTCCGCCCGAATCTTTTCTGCTAAGTAGTCCCCCATGCGCATCCGTACGTTATAGACGGTCACACCATCAATGGTTGAGTCGGGGCGAGCTAAATAGACGTATTCAAAAATACAGGGGTTAAGACTGGCACTCGGAGCGCATTGGCGCGTATGAAAGTTTCCATCAAGATCAATGTAGATTGCTTCACCCGGGATCACATCACGCACAAAGGTATAGCCCAAGCCTTCAAGAGCAACCGACTCGGAGGCTATCATCCACTCGGTTCCCTCGGGTGTATCGATCTTGCCGATGCACAAAGGCCGGATTCCGAAAGGATCCCGAAATGCCAATAAACCAAAGCCAGCAATCAAGGAGACGACGGCATAGGATCCCTTCACCCGCTTGTTAAGACCTGCAACAGCCTTAAAGATGGAGTCATCATCCAATGCGGCGCTATTTGTCTCCTTTTGCAACTCGTCGGCGAGTACATTGAGCAAGACCTCGGTATCGGAGTTGGTGTTGATATGGCGGCGATCACGGTACGCCATCTCACTTCGCAGCATCGGGGCATTGGTTAGATTGCCGTTGTGGGCCAAGATGATGCCAAAGGGTGCGCTGACATAAAACGGTTGTGCTTCCTCTTCACTGCTCGCCGAGCCAGCGGTGGGGTAACGCACTTGGCCAATACCCGCATTACCTACGAGACTGCGCATATTGCGGGTCCGGAATACATCGCGTACCAGACCGTTGGCCTTATGCATCGCAAATGAATTACCGTTCATCGTGGCTATCCCGGCTGCGTCCTGTCCGCGATGCTGCAACAGAAGCAAGGCGTCATACAAGAGTTGGTTTACTGGTCGATGCGAAATCGTTCCGACAACACCACACATAGTTAGCCCCCTGCCGATCGGTAAGGATCGGTCATTGAAATTGCATTTAACTGCTTCGCCCAGTTTTCAGGTAACCATGAGCGGATCAGTCCAGCCCCCTGCTCAAGCACCGGCCGAATTGCCGATGCCTGCCATGCCTTGGTCTGTTGTGCACCATTAAGCGCGCCCAAAGTACTCAATACAACTAATACGAGGGCACCACGGACAAACCCAAATATCAAACCAAAAAATCGATCGACCAAAGTGAGTCCTGCACTTGAGAGTAAAGATTGAAAGGCGCGTGCCAATAAACCAGCTGCTATTAATACCGCAACAAAGATCAGTAGGAAAGCACTAGCTAAACGCGCAGCCTCATTCGGAATAAATGCAGAAAGCCACTCGGTAGCTAAATAATTGCAGAAATGGTAAGCAAGCCATGCGGCAGCAAACCATGCGACCAGTGCAATGATCTCCCGAAAAAAACCGCGCCATAAGCCAACCGCTGCTGAAACGACCAAGATGCCAATCGCAAAATAATCCAAGGTTGTTAATTGCATGGCGTTTAGTGATTGCATGATTAGTTCTTATTCGACTCAACAATGCGAGGACTTAGGCCAAGCGAGCGAATTCGTTTCTCGGCCGACTCTGCTGCCTCGCGCTCACCAAAGGGGCCGGCTCGAAGCAAATAGAGTTTGACACCCTCTGTGTTATTTCGGGTCAGAACGTAATACGGAATTTTGTTCTCTTTTAACTTGGCAACCCAACCATTGGCGCGCTCTTCCGAAGCAAAGGCTCCAATCTGAATCACAAACTTGCCATTGGCTAGCGCTTTTGCATCGGTTGAGCCTACGGGCTCCTTACTCGTGCTCACCAACTCTTCACCCGGAGCCAAACCTAAACTTTTATTAGCCGCATTGGATGCTGCAGGGGCTGGATTCGTTGGCTTGGATGCTGCTGCAGGAGCGCTAGCGGTTGGCGCCGGCGTTGGATTCATTTCAGGCTTTGGCTCTGCTTTTAGTTCCACCGGCGCTTTTTTATCTGACTCGATAGCAAGTACGCCCGCTGCCGGATTTGGTAAGTTACTCACGATTTGCACTGTGATGTCGTTGGCTACCGGCTTGGGTTGTTGATCCAAAATTTGTGGCAATCCAATCACCGCAATTAAGACTAAGGTTGCTGCGCCAATTAAGCGATGACGAGCCCGTTGCTTCTCAGGGTCTTCGGTCAGAGCAAGTTCTTCGGCATTTTCTTCGTGAGGCTTTGCGCGCTTTGGGAAGGTGCGCCGAGCCAGGGGCTCAATTTTTTGGGGGGCAGGCTTGCGTCGAAACAGGTTCGATAAGAAGGTCATGGATCAATGTGCCTGGTTATTTCGATAAGCCATTACGCCTGAAACGGTATAGAAGGATCCGAAGACTAGAATTCTATCACCCTCACCTGCTTTATCCAACGCCGCTTGATAGGCGGCACCTGGATCCATAAACACCAAGGCCTCTTTATTAAATGCGCGTAGGCGCTTTGCAAGATCAGATGCTGATGCGGCTCGCGGTGTGGGTAAATCGGTGCAATACCAATAATCAACAGTATTTAATAGGGGCTTTAAAACACCATCAATATCCTTATCGGCCATCGCCCCAAATACCGCATAGGTATAGGGGTGGTAAGCCATCGCTTCAATGCTTTCGGCCAAGGTGGCCGCAGCATGGGGATTATGCGCAACATCCAATACCACCGTGGGTCTACCAGGCAAAACTTGAAAGCGTCCGGGCAACTCCACCTGTGCCAAACCATTCCGAATATCCTGAGCGCTAACAGGCAGACGATCATGCAAAGCAATTAAAGCGGCGATCACCGCTGAGGCATTGAGCAGTTGATTGGCACCCCGTAATGCTGGGTAGCCTAACCCACTAAAGCGCTTACCCCGACCTGTCCATCCCCATTGCTGTTGATCACCCGTAAATGAATAGTCTTTGCCCATTAGCCAGAGATCTGCTCCGATCGCATTGGCATGGTTGATTAACGATGTCGGTGGCATTGGGTCAGCGCAGATTGCAATTGCTTTCGTTCGAAAAATACCGGCTTTCTCAAAAGCAATCGCCTCACGGGTATTACCTAAATAAGCCATATGATCGAGATCAATACTGGTCACAATCGCGCAATTCGCATCCACAATATTGACTGCATCGAGGCGTCCGCCCATCCCAACCTCTAAGATCACCGCATCAACCGAAGCATTGGCAAAGATATCCATAATCGCCAAGGTGGTGAACTCAAAATACGTGAGGGTTGGCGGATCACTTAATCGACAGCGAGCTTGCTCGACCCGTTCAAATGCCTTTAGTAAATCTGCATCACTAACATCGGCACCATTCATTCTGGCGCGTTCATTAAATCGCAAGAGATGAGGGGATGTATGACACGCCACCTTATATCCAGCGGCTAGCAATATGCTTTCTAGAAACGCACACGTAGAGCCTTTGCCATTGGTTCCACCCACCGTAATGACCGGGCATGCAAATTTCAGTCCGAGCGATTCCTTCACTCGCGTAATGCGAGCAAGACCCATATCAATCCCAACGGGGTGAGCAGTTTCCAAGTGGGATAACCACTGGTCTAGGCTGGTAAATAAGATTGGTTGGTTCTTTTGGAGTTCAAGCACGACTTAGCTCGAACTATTGGTTTGCAGCAATTGCTTGGGCAATTTCTCAGACGGTATCTTTTGCAATAAGGCGAGTAATTTTGCAAGCTCAGAACGCATCTGCCGACGATCAACAATCATGTCGATGCCGCCCTTTTGCATCAGAAACTCCGAGCGTTGAAAGCCTTCGGGTAATTTCTCACGCACGGTTTGCTCAATCACGCGCGGGCCAGCAAAGCCAATTAAGGCCTTTGGTTCGGCCATCACCACATCACCCATAAATGCAAAGCTCGCCGAGATACCACCCATGGTGGGATCCGTTAATACGCTAATGTAAGGTAAGCCTGCTTGCGATAGTTTGGTCAACATCGAGTTGGTTTTAGCCATTTGCAAAAGCGATAACAAACTTTCTTGCATGCGTGCACCGCCGGTGGCAGTAATGCAAATGAAGGCACATTTCTTTTGGATCGCTTCTTGAACGCCGCGTACGAAACGCTCGCCCACCACCGAGCCCATCGAGCCACCCATGTACTCAAATTCAAAACACGCCACCACCGCAGGAATGGATTCAATCTTGCCAGCAATCACCACCAAGGCTTCCGATTCACCCGACGCATCACTTGCTTGCTTTAAACGATCGGGGTATTTTTTGCTGTCCTTAAACTTAAGAGCATCAACGGGATATACCGATTCACCAATTTCAAGACGTGGCTTAGGATCTAGTAAATGATCAAGGCGTTTGCGCGCATTGATGCGCATATGGTGTGAGCATTTTGGACAAACTGAGAGATTGGCCTCAATATCGCTGCTGTAGAGAACCGCATCGCAACCACCGCATTTCACCCACAAGCCTTCAGGAACAGTCTTCCGATTGGCCGGATCACTTTGTTGGATCTGGGGCGGGAGTATTTTATCAATCCAGCTCATAGCGGTATTGTAACGACCTTCAGTTCTGGTCTAGGGCCTGGCGGATTTCATGGATAAAGCGCTCAAGTACCACCAACTCTTCACCCTTTTTTGCCTCTTCAAGTAATTGCACAATCCGACTGCCAATCACCACCGCATCGGCTGTTTTAGAAACTGCTTTCGCGCTCACCGCATCCCGAATTCCAAAACCCACTGCGACGGGGATCGAGGTCTCTTGCCGAATTAAAGGCAACACACTCGCAACATCTTGGGTATTGAGGTTATTCGCTCCAGTGACCCCACGCAGCGAGACGTAATAGATATAGCCCGCAGCAATTTGTGCTGCGTGATGAATCCGTTCTTGACTGGAGGTGGGTGCTAGCAAGAAGATTGGATCAATGCCTTCGCTACGCATTTGCTTAGCAAACTCTTCACATTCTTCAGGCGGATAATCCACAATTAATACCCCGTCGACACCCGCTGCGTTAGCGGCTTTTGCAAAGGCAGCATGACCCATTTGCTCGACTGGATTAGCGTAACCCATTAGCACAACGGGAGTAGTTTGATTCTTCTTTCGAAACTCCTGCACATTGCCTAAGCATTGCTTGAGTGTCACTCCTTGCGCAAGTGCACGCTCGGACGAGCGCTGAATTACCGGACCGTCAGCCATCGGGTCAGAGAATGGGACGCCGAGCTCAATAATATCGGCCCCACCTTTGACTAAGGCATGCATCACATCCACCGTTAAGCCTGGATGGGGGTCGCCTGCCGTTACAAATGGGATCAGCCCCTTTTTATTCTTGGCCTTCAGACCAGCAAATACACCAGCAATCTTCGACATGAACCTAGCCTTCCGAACCGGTTGCTTGAGCAACCGTATGCATGTCTTTATCGCCACGACCAGAGAGATTAATCAAAATGACTTTGTCTTTGCTTAAGGTCGGTGCTAATTTGCAGGCATACGCTACTGCATGGGAAGACTCAAGCGCCGGAATAATACCTTCAATGCGGCAGCAATCGTGGAAGGCTTTTAAGGCATCGTTGTCGGAGATGGCTACGTACTCGGCTCGACCAGAGTCTTTTAACCACGCATGCTCAGGCCCAACACCCGGGTAATCCATCCCAGCGGATACCGAATGGGTCTCGGCAATTTGACCATTCTCATCTTGCAAGAGATAAGTGCGATTGCCATGAAGGACGCCTGGCTTACCAGCGCACAGCGCAGCAGAGTGATCGCCAGTTTTCATACCACGACCTGCCGCTTCAACGCCCACTAGACGCACATTAGGTACATCAATATAAGGATAAAAAATACCCATGGCATTTGACCCACCGCCCACACAAGCCAATACATAGTCAGGCTGTCGGCCGATCATCTCCGGCATTTGAACTTTGCATTCGTCCCCGATCACACTCTGAAAATCTCTAACCATCATGGGATAAGGATGTGGTCCCGCAACCGTGCCAATAATGTAAAAGGTGTTCTCGACATTCGTGACCCAATCGCGCATCGCTTCATTGAGTGCGTCTTTGAGGGTTTTGCTTCCGGACTCAACGGGGACCACTTTGGCACCGAGTAATTTCATGCGATAGACGTTTTGAGCCTGTCGTGCAACATCGACTGAGCCTTGATAGACCGTGCAGTCCAAACCAAAGCGGGCACAGATAGTAGCGGTTGCTACACCGTGCTGCCCTGCACCGGTTTCAGCAATAATGCGTGGCTTACCCATGCGCTTGGCCAACATGGCTTGACCAATCACATTATTAATCTTGTGAGCGCCAGTATGGTTTAAGTCTTCACGCTTTAGATAGATCTGCGCCCCACCCAATTGCTCACTCAAACGCTTGGCGTGATAGACCGGGGATGGGCGTCCCACAAAGTGCTTTAACTCGTAATGAAACTCTTCAATAAATGCAGGGTCGTGTTGATATTTTGCATACGCTTCTTTGAGCTCATTTAATGCATACATCAACGTTTCAGAGACAAAGATGCCGCCGTATGGACCAAAGTGGCCACGTTCATCTGGTTTATCGTACATAGGAACCTCGACTTGGTTTAACGCTTAGCGTTAGGAATGACTGGTTGGTTTGGTTTGGTCTGCGCTTCGTACCGCATCCACAAACTGCCTGATTAATGCCGGGTCTTTCACCCCTTTACGAATCTCAACTCCGCTTGAGATATCAACCGCACAAGGGTGCAGACGAGCAATGGCCTCGCCAACGTTGTGCGAGTTCAACCCACCACTCAAAACGACCCGATGCGCGTTTACGTTTGCCCATGTGTTCGGTATAAGGTTCCAATTAAAGGCGGTACCACTACCGCCGTAGCCGTCGACTAGTGCATCGAGCAAAAATCCGACAGCATCCCCATATTGTAGGGAAAATTCAGGGAAATTGAAGGACTGGCCAATTCGGGCCGCCTTGATCCAGGGCAAGCCCCCTGCTAGCCGTCGACATTGTTCTGGGGTCTCATCCCCATGAAATTGCCACAAAGTAATGGCTGCATTGGCCCGAATCGCCTCCATCTGATTGGGAGTGGGATTAACCACCAGTCCCACCGAATCGGTTGAAGCAGGCAATTGGGTAATTAAGGTACCCGCGTCTTCTGGGGTGATCGCTCTGGGGCTTTGGGGATAAAAGACAAAGCCTACCGCATCAACCCGAGCCGCCACCGCAGCTTCAATATCAGCGGGCGTACGTAGGCCGCAGATCTTAATCCGGGTTTGAGTGGGTGCGTAAGTCAGTAAGCCCATGGTTAAGGTAGGAGCATAAGCTCTTTTGGAAAACCGGCATTGTGTAAATGCGGTGCTGGAATATCAAATTCTTCTGGATAACCCACACGCACCAAGTACAGCCCATCGGGGGCAAAGGTTGGCGCTGCTAAATCCCGGTTTCGACCCGCAAGGACGGATTGCATCCAATCACTGGGTTGCCGACCTTGACCAATATGCAAAAGACTTCCCACAATATTGCGCACCATGTGATGCAAAAAGGCATTAGCCCTCACCTTCACGTACACAAAGGGTTGTTGATCCACAATGGCGCATTCGTAAAGGTGCTTTACCGGGGTCTTGCTTTGACACTCTGACGCCCGAAACGATGAAAAATCATGTTCACCCACTAAGTGCTGTGCTGCGGCTTGCATCTGCTTAATATCAAACCACTGGCCAGCTGGCAGCATGTGATAGCCATAGCGCTGATGCAAGATGGGTGAGCGTGTTGGTCCAGCCAGTAAGGCATAAAGGTAGGTGCGCTCATGGGCACTAAAACGCGCATCGAAATCATTCTTCACGGGCTTAGCCCAGTTCACCACCACACTGGGGGGCAAGAAAGTATTGATCCCTCGCACCCAAGACCAATCATCCCGCACCACTGCGGTTTCAAAGTGCACAACTTGACCGAGGGCATGCACACCGGTATCGGTTCGACCCGCTGCAGTGGCCCTCACCGCTTGCCCGTCACCAATAAACTGGCCAATCGCCGATTCGAGTACAGCCTGGATAGTGGGTTGATTGGGTTGAACTTGCCACCCGCAATAGGCGCGGCCATCATACTGCACGCCTAGGGCAATTCGCATCATTTAATGGTCGTTGCGTTGATTGATCTCAGCCATCAGGCCACGAGCGGCAATGGTAATTTGCGGATCAACCTGACTGCTCACCAGCAGAATTTCCTCCAAGGCTTTGCGAGCTGCCTCAAAATCCTCAATGGTAATGTAGGCCTTTGCTAAATTGAGCTTTACCCGCAAGGCATCTGCATCGTGCTGCGCAGGGGGTGGGCTCAGATTTAAATCTAAGCTCGATAAGATGGCGGCTGCATTAGGAGGAATTGCTGCAGGGTTAGCAGATGCCATCGAGCCTGCATCGGCAACCGTGGTTTTACTAGGTTGTGATTCAGCACGGCGTGAGTAGCGCGCCAGCCACCAAAGCAGCAAGCCTGTGATCGCAGTTAAACCAAGACCTACGACCGCTGGGCCCCATTGATCCATGCCTGACTTCGGTAATGGCTGCTCACCTGCGTTCAAAGCCGCTTTGCGAGCCTCGAGGACTTTTTGCAAGTCGGCAATATTTTTCTCAAGCTCTGCAACGCGAGCTTTCGTTTGTGCCAAGGCCTTTTCTTGAGCAACGATCTCTTCGATATAGCGTCGCGTCTCGGCCTCATCGCCTGAGCCAGGACCAATGCGTAAGCGATCCTCTCCCACTCCCGATGCCGCGCTAGGAGTTTGACTGACCGCTTTATTTGGGGACGTGCTTTGAGTGGATTCACCACGCTGCTCTCGCCAAGCCTGATTTGCTTCTTGTACAAATTCTTTTGCCTGTGTGGGTGTAATCGAACTTAATACGCTAGCATCCGGTTTATTTAACTGGGCGCCTGCTCGTAGACGGTGAATACTCCCGCCAATGAATGCATCGGGATTGGCCTTATACAAAGCAAGTAGGGTTTCATCTAAATCAGCATTGCCCAGTTGAGGCCTGATTTGCGAAGCAATCTCACTTAAACTTTGGCCGGAGCGCACGGTAACCTTGTTGACATCGCCGACCATCAAGCTGTAGGTCTTGGCAACACCCCCATTACTCCACTTGAGCCCTAAGATAATGTCAATAAAGGGGTCGTTATCAGCGTCAATCGGGTTTTCGGTCTCCACCACGATCAAAAATTGATCGGGCTGATTGCGCTTTAAGGTAATCGATGGCTTGTAATCCAAAATCCGAGGAGAAATACCAAGGCGCTCATACTCCGTCTTAGCCACCGGATCAATTGCTAATGACTCCATGTAAGGCTTATCCTCAGCCCCGGTTCGAACGGGAATCTCAGCCCGCAAAGCCTCTTTAGGCTTAGACAAAATAATGGGTGAGCCAAGCGTTACGGCTTGTGAACTTGGCACCATGAAAAAGATCACGATGGCCAGAACGAGCCAGTTAAAGAGAGTTTGCAAGACGCAACGCCAAGGCATTTCTGAATTGACCCTAGTGATTGATCAAAATACGCAGCATGCGACGTAATGGTTCAGCAGCACCCCACAGCAACTGATCGCCAACCGTGAATGCGCCAAGATACTCCGGACCCATCGCTAATTTATGTAAACGCCCAATCGGAATGGTCATCGTGCCACTGACCGCTGCGGGCGATAGTTCGCGCTCAGTGAGTTCTCGCTCATTGGGGACGACCTTGACCCACTGATTATCAGCCGCTAGCATCTTTTCAATCTCAGCAAGCGGAATATCCTTCTTTAACTTCACGGTTAAGCCTTGGGAGTGACAACGCATGGCGCCAACGCGCACACAAATGCCATCGATTGGAATGCTGCCTGGCGACCGAAATGGCGGATTACCCATAATTTTGTTGCACTCCGCCCCCGCCTTCCACTCCTCTTTGGTTTGACCGTTTTCAACTGGCACATCAATCCATGGGATCAAACTACCTGCCAAAGCGGTGTTACGAAAGTTCGTTTTAGGGAACTCTGCTGATCGAATGGTCTGTGCAACCTTGCGATCAATATCCAAAATCCATGAAGCTGGATTAGCAAGTTCACTAGCAACGCTGTGGTGCAAAGCGCCCATTTGCTCAAGCAGCTCGCGCATGTTCGCTGCTCCAGCACCTGATGCTGCCTGATAGGTCATCGCGCTAATCCACTCAACCATCCCGCTCTTGAGCAATCCGCCCATTGCAAGCATCATCAAGCTAACGGTGCAATTACCGCCAATCCAGTTCTTGCCACCAGCATCCAAAGACGTGTTAATTACCGGGCGATTAATGGGATCGAGCACAATCACCGCGTCATTTTCCATTCGCAGTGCGCTCGCCGCATCAATCCAATGGCCCTGCCAACCCGCTGCTCGCAATTGGGGATAAATGGCTTTGGTGTAATCACCACCCTGACAGGTCAGAATCACATCGCAACGAGATAAGGCCTTTAGATCATTGGCATCTTGCAAACGGGTCTCGGATTTGGTGACCCGTTGACCATTAATCAACGGCACATCACCACCCGCATTGCTGGTACTAAAGAAAATGGGTTCAATGTGGGCAAAGTCATTCTCGTCTTGCATGCGTTGCATTAACACGCTGCCAACCATACCGCGCCAGCCAACTAAACCAACCAAAGGATTTACTAAAGGGGTATAAGCCATATCAAACTGTTCTATTCATTCATCATTAACCAAGTGCTGCAACAACTGCGTCACCCATCTCGGAGGTGGATACACGTTTCATACCAGCCGTATCAATATCGGCCGTACGATAGCCTTGAGCAAGTACTTTTTGCACGGCATTCTCGATACGCTCTGCCTCGCTTGCCATATTCAGTGAGAACCGCAACATCATGGCTGCCGACAAAATAGTAGCTAGGGGATTAGCAATATTCTTTCCTGCAATATCAGGCGCTGAACCATGACTTGGTTCATATAAACCTTTATTGTTCTTATCAAGCGATGCCGAGGGCAACATCCCAATCGAGCCCGTGAGCATAGCAGCCTCATCCGACAAGATATCCCCAAATAAATTACCCGTGACAATCACATCAAAGGATTTGGGGGCACGCACCAATTGCATCGCGGCGTTATCGACATACATGTGGCTTAACTCCACATCGCTGTATTCCTTCGCAATGCGCGTCATGACCTCCCGCCAGAGCTGCGAAGTTTCTAAGACATTGGACTTATCCACACTGCATACCTTGCGATTGCGCTTACGAGCAGCTGTAAAGGCCACATGCGCAATGCGCTCAATCTCGGGTTCGCTATAGCGCATGGTGTCAAAGCCCTCACGTGCCCCTGTAAAGAGACCATCAGGAGCATTACGAATACCCTTGGGTGAGCCAAAATAAATATCGCCATTGAGTTCCCGTACGATCAGAATATCAAGACCACCAACAATTTCTGGTTTTAAGCTTGATGCAGCGGTTAACTCTTTGTAACAAATTGCTGGGCGGAAATTAGCAAAAAGACCCAGGTGCTTGCGTAGACCTAAGATGGCTTGCTCAGGCCTTAACTCGCGGGCTAAGGTGTCGTACTTCCAGTCACCAACGGCGCCAAATAAGATAGCATCAGCTGCTTTAGCCAAATCAAGCGTGGCTGGTGGTAGTGGATGGCCCGCTACATCATAGGCAGCGCCCCCAACTGGAGCGGCTTCCAACTCGAAGGGCAAATTAAGTGCTTGTAGAACTTTTACCGCTTGAGCAACAATTTCCGGGCCAATACCGTCGCCCGGTAGAACAGCAATCTTCATCATGAACCTTTATCTAATAGCGCTGGCCTACTCAGCGCCAGGATCGCGCCAGATTACGGGAGCTGGGTCGCAAGCCATGGCATCCGCAATAAGCGTTCTGCCTCAAAAGCTTTTATTTTATCGGCATGCCGTAAGGTCAGACCAATATCGTCTAAACCATTGAGTAAACAATACTTCCGAAATGGAGTGACCTCAAAGCGGTAGCGACGCCCATCTGGGGCAATCACTTCTTGGCTCTCAAGGTCAATGGTGAGCTGATAGCCTGAGAACGCCTTGGTCTCATTGAACAAATGATCAACCTCTTGCTCGGTCAAAACCACGGGTAAGATACCGTTCTTAAAACAATTATTGAAGAAGATGTCCGCAAAACTTGGGGCAATAATGGCCCGAAAGCCAAATTGCGATAAGGCCCAAGGCGCATGTTCCCGGGAGCTTCCGCAACCAAAGTTCTTGCGGACGAGCAAAATACCAGCCCCTTGATAGCGCGCTTGGTTTAATACAAAGTCAGGGTTTAGAGGCCGGTTTGAGCAGTCCTGACCAGGTTCACCGTGATCCAAATACCGCCACTCATCAAATAGATTTTGACCGAAACCAGTTTTCTTAATTGATTTAAGAAACTGCTTCGGAATAATCGCGTCGGTATCGACATTCTCGCGATCCAATGGGGCGACTAGGCCTTGATAAACCGTAAATGCATCCATAATTAGTTCACTGGGGTGACGGTAACGTCTTTGTTGTTCGGACTTGTGCTCGGAGAATTAGAAGACTTCGGTGCAGTTTCCACGGGCTTAGCTTGTGGATCCATTTTCTTACCCATCTCCTGCAAATCTTTACCCACACCGGTCCAGGTATTGGAACACGCTGTGAGCGTGATTGCAAAGAGAAGAATTAATCCAGCGCGCATTGAAAAGTTCATATTCAGATTCTAAGAAAGATTAGGCGATCTTGCGCACATCCACAAAATGCCCCTCGATGGCCGCGGCTGCAGCCATTGCAGGACTAACCAAGTGCGTGCGACCACCCGCACCCTGACGACCCTCAAAATTACGGTTCGAGGTCGAGGCGCAACGCTCTTCAGGCTCGAGGCGATCGGCATTCATAGCGAGACACATCGAGCAACCCGGCTCGCGCCACTCAAAACCAGCGGCCTTAAATACCCGATCAAGGCCTTCACGCTCAGCCTGGGCTTTCACCAAACCAGAGCCTGGCACTACGAGGGCTTGCTTCACATTGACCGCCACTTTCTTACCCAATCGCTCAACCACTTTAGCGGCAGCGCGCAGATCTTCAATTCGGCTATTGGTGCACGAACCAATAAAGACTTTATCGAGATAAATCGTGTCAAGCGGTAAGTTGGGCTCTAGTCCCATGTATTGCAAAGCGCGCTCCATCGCTTGTCGTTTCACAGGATCACGCTCACGCTCTGGATCAGGTACGCGACTACCGATCGGTAAAACCATTTCGGGGGAAGTTCCCCAACTCACTTGCGGTGCAATCTCTTCTGCCCGTAACTCAACAATGCGATCAAAATGAGCTTCAGGGTCTGAATGCAAAGTGCGCCAATACTGCAAAGCTTGGCGCAAGGCTTCACCCTTGGGGGCATAGGGACGACCTTGGATGTACTCAATGGTGGTTTCATCAACGGCTACTAGGCCGGCACGCGCACCTGCTTCGATCGCCATATTGCAAATGGTCATGCGCCCTTCCATCGACAACTGACGAATGGCTTCACCAGCAAACTCCATGGTGTAGCCAGTGCCACCGGCAGTACCAATCTTGGCAATCACTGCCAAAATAATGTCTTTTGCTGTGCTACCAGGTTGCAAACGACCTTCAACCCGAACTAACATGTTCTTACTCTTTTTCATGAGCAAGGTTTGGGTTGCGAGCACATGCTCCACTTCAGATGTACCAATACCAAAAGCCAATGCTCCAAAAGCGCCATGGGTACTGGTATGAGAATCCCCACATACCACGGTCATCCCAGGCAAGGTGGCGCCCTGCTCGGGGCCAATCACATGCACGATCCCTTGGCGTTGGTCATTCATTTTGTATTGGGTAATACCAAAGCGATCGCAATTTTGATCCAAGGTATCGACTTGTAACTTGGAGACGGGATCGGCAATGCCTTCAGAGCGATCTGTGGTGGGCACATTGTGATCAGAGACTGCGAGGTTCGCTGAAATACGCCAGACTGGACGTGCAGCAAGGCTTAAGCCTTCAAAGGCTTGAGGGCTAGTTACCTCATGAAGCAACTGACGATCAATGTAGATCGTGGCGGTGCCGTCCTCTTCCGAATGAACGACGTGCTCATCCCACAACTTGTCATAAAGCGTACGCATAATTCCCTTTAAAGCAAATGAAACAATAAAACGCTTATTTTCGCTCAGAAATGGGAGGAACGGCTCGTGGGATTGCACCCGCGAACAACTGACGTGGCCGACCAATCTTGTATTCAGAGTCGGTAATCATTTCTTCCCACTGGGCAATCCAACCAACGGTTCTAGCCAGTGCAAAGATGCAGGTAAACATCTCAGTCGGAATACCAAGCGCCCGCTGCACAATACCTGAATAGAAGTCCACGTTTGGATACAGCTTACGACCCACAAAATAATCATCCTCAAGGGCAATTTTCTCAAGAGTCATGGCGAGCTTGAAGAGCGGATCATTTTCAAGACCGAGTTCTTTGAGAACTTCATGGCAGGTCTCACGCATTAACTTAGCGCGGGGATCAAAGTTCTTGTATACGCGATGACCAAAACCCATCAGACGCACATTGGAGTTCTTATCCTTCACTTGGGTAATAAATTCACCAATCTTTTCTACGCCCCCGCTTGCTTGAATCGAGGTTAGCATCTCAAGGCAGGCTTCATTCGCGCCACCATGGGCTGGGCCCCAAAGGCATGCAATTCCAGCGGAGATCGCAGCAAATGGGTTGGTGCCAGAAGATCCCGCCAAGCGCACCGTCGAGGTTGATGCATTTTGCTCATGATCGGCATGCAAGATAAAGATACGGTCGAGGGCACGAACCAAGACTGGATTGACTTTATAGGGCTCGCATGGTGTTGCAAACATCATGCGCATGAAGTTGGCGGTATAGGACAGACTGTTGTCTGGGTACATAAACGGTTGACCAATCGAGTACTTGTACGACATTGCCACCAAGGTTGGCATCTTGGCAATTAAGCGAATTTGTGCAATCTCACGGGCCTTCGCATCACCGTAATCAATCTCATCATGGTAGAAAGCAGCCATCGCACCAACCAAGCCGGTTAACACGGCCATTGGGTGTGCATCGCGCCTAAATCCTCTCAAGAAGAACTGCATTTGCTCATGCACCATGGTGTGGTGCATGACCATATCCTGAAACTCACCATTTTGTTTCTGATTGGGTAGTTCACCATTAATTAGAAGTTGGCAAACTTCCAAGAAGTCGCACTTGGTTGCTAACTCTTCAATCGGGTAACCGCGATAAAGCAATTCACCTTTATCACCATCAATGAAGGTGATCTTTGAGCTACACGATGCTGTAGACAAAAAGCCGGGATCGTAGGTGAACTTTCCGGTTTGACCATAGAGCTTCCGAATATCAATCACGTCAGGACCTTGAGTGCCCTTATAGATGGGTAGCTCGATATCGGGCGTACCGTCGGAGAAAGAAAGTTTGGCTTTGATGTTCGATTCAATCATGGTTCATTCCCAATCAGTCAATGCAATTCAATTATCGTTGACGCAACATTCCCAATACCGCTCTAGCAGACTCCGAATCCATCGCTGGCTTTAACTCTTGACGAGCTAACAACAGATCCAGCAAATCATTGTCATCCAATTGCAAGAGCGTTGATAACGCTTTACCCTGCTCTTCATTTAGTTCATGAGCGAATCGATGAAAGAAACGCTCCAGAATTAAATCGTTTTCCAACAAACCGCGTCGCGCTGCACTGCGAAGCTGATAAATCTGCTTGGCATCAAGGCTCATACTGCCCGACGCACCATCAATTCTTTAATCTTGCCAATCGCTTTGGTCGGGTTGAGATGTTTTGGACATACGTCAACGCAGTTCATGATGGTATGGCAACGGAACAAGCGATACGGATCTTCTAAATTGTCTAAGCGCTCAGCGGTTGCTTGATCGCGGCTATCGGCAATAAATCGATAGGCTTGAAGTAGACCTGCGGGACCAACAAATTTATCGGGGTTCCACCAAAACGATGGGCACGAGGTTGAGCACGACGCACACAGAATGCACTCATACAAGCCATCAAGCTCTTCTCGTTCCGCCGGACTTTGCAACCGCTCTTTCTCGGGCGGCGGCATGTCATTAATTAAGTAAGGCTTGATCGAGAGGTATTGCTTAAAGAACAGGGTCATGTCGACGATTAGATCGCGCACCACGGGCAGGCCTGGCAAAGGACGCAGGGTAATCTTTTGGGGCAAAGAACGCATATTGGTTAAGCAAGCCAAACCATTCTTACCATTAATGTTCATTGCATCCGATCCACAAACACCTTCGCGGCAGGAGCGACGATAGGAAATGCTCTCGTCTTGCTTCTTCAGGGAGATCAGAGCATCTAAGAGCATGCGCTCGCCTTTGAGCTCAAGCTCATAGCGTTGCATCCGCGGCGCCTTATCAACCTCTGGATCATAACGATAGATTTCAAAGATACGGGTATCACTCATAGTCTTTATCCAAGTATTAGAACGTACGCTCTTTGGGTGGAACCGACTCCACCGTCAGGGGCTTGAGTTGTACAGGCTTGTAATCCAAACGATTGCCTTCGTACCAGAGGGTATGTTTCATCCAATTGGCATCGTCCCGCTTCGGATGATCGTCATGCGCGTGCGCGCCGCGACTTTCCTTACGCGCTGCCGCCGAAATCATGGTGGAGTTTGCTGTCTGAATTAAGTTGTCGATTTCTAAGGCTTCAATTCGGGCGGTATTAAAGATCTGGGACTTGTCCTTGACCCACACATGTTTCGCACGCTCGGTGAGTTCTGCCATCTTACGAACGCCCTCGTCGAGTAACCCTTGGTTACGGAATACACCAGCGTAGGTTTGCATCGTCTTACGAATATCGTTAGCAAGATCTTGTGCGTACTCACCCGAACTGCTGTTATCAAGGTTCGCAATCCGTGCGAGCGTGTACTCGCCAGCATCCGCAGGCAGTGGCTTATGTTCACGGGCTTTTAAGTTGGCCTGTACAACATGATTGCCTGCAGCGCGTCCAAAGACCAAAAGATCCAATAAGGAATTGGTACCAAGACGATTTGCACCATGCACTGAGACGCATGAACACTCGCCAATTGCATAGAGACCATTCACAATCGTATTGGGGTTACCATTTTTCGGAATCACCACTTGACCATGAATATTCGTAGGGATGCCACCCATTTGGTAATGGATGGTGGGTACGACTGGAATGGGTTCTTTGGTCACATCCACGTTCGCAAAGTTCATGCCGATTTCGTAGACCGAGGGTAAGCGCTTCATGATGGTCTCTGCACCAATGTGCGTGAGATCCAACACCACATAGTCACCATCTGGACCACAACCGCGCCCTTCTTTGATCTCTTGATCCATTGAGCGCGATACAAAATCACGTGGGGCTAAATCTTTTAGCGTTGGTGCATAGCGTTCCATAAAACGCTCACCATTTTTGTTCCGCAGAATTCCGCCTTCACCACGGCAGCCTTCAGTAAGCAAAACGCCAGCGCCTGCCACACCGGTTGGATGAAACTGCCAGAACTCCATATCCTCTAGCGGTAAGCCAGCGCGAGCCGCCATACCCATACCATCACCCGTATTGATATATGCATTGGTCGATGCAGCCCAAATACGGCCCGCTCCACCAGTAGCCATCAAGGTAATCTTGGCCTCAAGGATGTAAATCTCACCCGTTTCCATTTCAAGTGCGGTGACACCAACGACATCACCCTCCGCATCCCGAATCAGATCAAGCGCAAGCCACTCCACAAAGAAATGCGTCTTGGCTCGCACATTGCGTTGATACAAGGTATGCAACATGGCATGGCCGGTTCGGTCCGCTGCAGCACAGGCACGTTGCACTGGTTTCTCACCATAATTAGCGGTATGACCACCAAAAGGCCGTTGATAGATCGTGCCATCGGCGTTGCGATCAAATGGCATCCCAAAGTGCTCAAGCTCATAGACCACCTTAGGTGCCTCACGGCACATAAACTCAATCGCGTCTTGATCACCTAACCAGTCAGAACCTTTGATGGTGTCATAAAAGTGATAGTGCCAGTTGTCCTCACTCATATTGCCAAGTGATGCACCAATGCCACCCTGCGCAGCGACCGTATGCGAACGGGTTGGGAATACTTTGGATAGAACGGCGACGCTGAGCCCTGCCTCCGAGAGTTGCAAGGCTGCACGCATCCCGGAACCGCCGGCCCCCACGATCACAGCATCAAAACGCCTGCGGGGTAGTGTTTTTTTAATGGCTGTCATTCCTTACACTTTCCATAAGATCTGTATGGCATACGCTGCACAACCGACGAGCCATAAAACGGTAATCACTTGTAGACCTAAACGAATGCCAACGGGCTTCACGTAATCCATCCAAATATCACGCACACCAATCCAAGCGTGATAGAAAAGGCTGAGTAAGGCAAGGAGGGTCAGTAGCTTCATGAACTGATTGGCAAACAAGCCTGCCCAACCGTCATAACTGGGGTTACCGTTCAAAAGATAAGCGATCAACAGAACAACGGTGAAGGCAACCATAATGATTGCTGTAACGCGCTGAATAATCCACTCTTTGAGTCCGTAATGAGCACCAACGACCAGACGCTTTGGACCAATATTATTTTTTGACATAGCGTGTGACCTAAAAGAGACCAAACAAACGCAGACCCAGTATGGCAGTCAGCGTGAGACTAATCACCATGACCGATACTGCTGAGCGATTCGCGGCGGCTTTGTCGACCCCAATCTCTAGATCGAGAAATAAATAACGAATACCGGCGCAGAAATGATGCAGATATCCCCAAATCAACCCTAAGCAAATTAATTTCACGAATGGGTTGCCGAGCAAATTCGAGAAATACGCAAAGCTGAGCTCGGAGGCTAGACTTTTATCGAACAGGAAGAGAATGAAGGGAAGAAACAGAAATAAGGCGGCGCCAGAAATGCGGTGGAGGATAGAAACTTTGCCAGGCCATGGAAGTCGATATTGAGCAAGTTGCGCAATCCCGATGTTCCGGAACACTGGCCGCTGTTGGGCTGGATTTGAGTCCTGGTGTGAGTCACTCATAGCTGGTTGTAATCCTGACTGATGAAGGGCCAAATTGTTAAATTGTTGTGTTGCAACATATTCTATTAGAAACGTAAGACTTAGTGGACACTTTTTTGCATCAAATAAGCTAACTTATTGATTTTAAGTAATTTTATTAATTTTTCTTTAGGTGTTTATCCTTAACCCATCAACTTAATTCATTCACATAGTGCAACTTCGTGGTCTCGTAATAGGCCACACGGACCTCAACTGGCTTGTTGCCATAAGTGAAGCTGCGGCGCTCTACCGATAAAAGGGCTGCGCCAGTCGTAAGACTGAGGTGGGAAGCCAAGTCCGCATCTGCGTTAACGGCCTTAATTTGTTCCTGAGCCCAGACCATATGGGTATTGAATTCGCTCTCATAAAAGCCGTATAAGGGACCATGCCAAGCATTTAAACGTTCCAAGGAAATGCCCTCAAAACATGTTGGTAGCAAGTAAATGGTCTCAAAGACCGTTGGCTGACCACCAAAGCGCTGAATCCTCTTAACCTCCATCACCGAGTCGCCTGTCTTTAGCTCCAAAAGCGCGGCAAGGTGCGCATCGGCCGAGCGCAATTCGCAGCTCAGAAAAGTGCTTCGCAGAATCAACTCTTTGCCATCGTCAGGAACAAGACGCAAGAACCGAAATTGCACCGCATCTTCACGATGGCTAGCCACAAAGGTGCCCTTCCCTTGGTGTCGTACCACCACATTCTCAGCAGCTAAGGCATCGATGGCTTTGCGGACAGTTCCTTGGCTTACCTTGTAGCGCTCGGCTAAGTCCATTTCACTGGGTATCGGCTGCCCAGGCTGCCACTCACCGGCTTGTAAGCTCCTCAATAAGAGATCTTTGATCTGTTGGTACAGGGGACTAAAGTTGGCAGCTTGCTCTACGGATCGCATTATTACTTATCTAAATTCTTTTATCTTATAAAAGACTTCATGCTAGTGTAAATGTAAACTAGTGATTTGTAAGCAAGTTCATCATTAACCCTTTATCCGGAGTTTGTAATGGCAAAAGCCCCCATGCGTGTCGCTGTCACTGGTGCAGCAGGTCAAATTGGTTATTCCCTACTATTTCGTATTGCCAATGGCGATATGTTGGGCAAAGATCAGCCCGTCATTTTGCAGTTACTCGAAATCCCCGATGAGAAAGCACAAAAAGCGCTCAAAGGCGTGATGATGGAACTTGAGGATTGCGCATTTCCTTTGTTAGCTGGCATGAGCGCCCACAGCGATCCCATGACCGCGTTCAAAGACATTGATGTGGCTCTACTCGTTGGTGCACGCCCTCGCGGCCCTGGTATGGAGCGCAAAGATTTACTCTCTGCCAACGCACAAATTTTTACAGCACAAGGCAAGGCGCTCGACCAAGTGGCCAAGCGCACCGTCAAGGTATTGGTGGTTGGTAACCCCGCCAATACCAATGCTTACATTGCCATGAAATCCGCACCCAGCTTACCAGCGAAGAACTTCACTGCCATGTTGCGCCTTGATCACAACCGCGCCCTTTCCCAATTAGCAAGTAAGACCAACAAAGCGGTAGCGGATATTGAGAAACTCATTGTGTGGGGTAATCACAGCCCAACCATGTACCCCGACTATCGCTTTGCTACCGTCAACGGCCAATCGGTCAAAGACCTCATTAACGATCCGGCTTGGAATAAAGATATCTTTATTCCAACGGTGGGCAAGCGTGGTGCTGCCATCATTGAAGCGCGCGGCTTATCGTCAGCCGCATCCGCTGCGAATGCGGCAATTGATCATGTCCGTGACTGGGTCTTGGGTACCAATGGTAAGTGGGTCACGATGGGCATTCCCTCGGGCGGTGATTACGAAATCCCTGCCGAGATTATTTATGGCTTCCCAGTCACTTGTGCCAATGGTCAGTACACCCTTGTTAAAGGTTTAGAAATCGATGCGTTCTCGCGTGAGCGCATGACCCTGACCTTAAATGAGTTACTTGAAGAGCAAGCGGGTGTAAAACATCTTTTGGGTTAAGATCAGTGCATTGATAAACGCACTACAGGAGATGGCATGCGCAAATTACGAAGCTCATTACTTCCAGCATTGCTCGTTGGTATGACGCTTGGTGTTGCGCATGATATCAAGGCACAAGAGAGTGCCTTGACCATCCCCCATGTCTGGACTTGCAGTAACAATGAGCGTTTTGTTACGAGTGGCCCTGCTGAAAAACTGATCGTGCAGTGGCGTTCGAAGTCTTACGCAATGCTAAAAGAGCAATCCCTACCCGGCAGTATGCGGTTTAAGAACTACGACAGCGGCCTCGATTTAGTGGTGATTGGACCCAAGGCAATGCTCTTTAATATCAAAACGGGTATTCGTTTAGCCGACGAATGCAAAACCGTAGCCATGAAAGAAGGCAACGAAGCCCATCTTCTCGCCCTCGAGAAATAATCAATCCAATACGAGTTAATGAAATAAAGGTTGTTGCGAAGGACTATCTTCGGGCATTTCGGCATGAACCACTTCACCCTGCCGATCCGGAAAGAGTGGCACTCCACAATCGTCGCATAGTTCTGGGGTAAACAAGACAGCGTGTCGAAACACATCGTCCACGCCTGCATCATGCAGCGCATCACAAATCCGTTTAATCGGACTTTCTTCATCGGATACATCATTGAGCGCATCACTGGCCACGCTCTCCCGATCATAAAGAGGCCAGATCACACCGTAGATAATCTCCGACGAGCCTTTAAGGCTAAATGCGATGCGGTACTCATCGGCCTGTTCCTCACCAAACGCACCCACCACACAGGCCAAGCCGGCTGGCAATACGCCGAGAGTCGATTCTAAAAAGTTCACGGCTGCACGAATGCTCAAAGGCCGCACATGTTTATCGGCTAAGCGGCAGTTCGTGAAATACGCCTCTGGCAATAGGAGCTCAAACTCACAACCGGGTAACAGTTGGCACAGTGGTTCGTACATTGCACTTTGCCACTCTGCTAAAGCCACACCGCGCTCTTGCCGCTGAGGGCCATCCATTTGCCACCGAAAGATCGGTTGCTGGTGCGGCGCAATGATTACTGCCAGAATGAATCGTGGATCCGCGAGGACGGCAATCGTCTCCGACATATCACGCAACTCGAGTTTCATCTCACCACCAGATACTGCGGCATTTGCTAAGGTCTCAAGCAAGGTGCGGGTTTGGGTGTGTGAATGAGGCATTTGGTCAATGCTGTAGAGCCATGGCACGATCGCAAATTGCGTACCCTCCGCAGTAACAGCGCGTTGTAATGCGCTAGCCGATGCTTCAATTAAGGAAACGGGTAATGGCCCCGAAGGAATTTGATAACGGGTATGGGCCACAATGGGCATCGCAATCAGTAATGCATCCCAATGCGTACCCTCGCTCTCAAAACTCATGGACTCGGCCAAGGTCTCAGCAGTATCGGCCAACACTTCAAAAGCAACCGTATTAATCCGAAAGGTTTGATCAAGAGCTGCATCAATCACCGATTGATGATGACTCTTCAACAGTTTAAGGAGACGCGTTTGCAAACGCTCTTCCCAAAACCGATCCTCCACCTGACTGCCAGATGCGGCCAAAGAAATGGAATCCGCCACTAAACGCTCGGTCTCAGGCGAGGTGCGTTGGGATGTTTTGGAACGATGAACCGCCATAATGGAATAGCACTCCTACTTAATCAATTTACTTCAGAACTTACTTCGTTTGCTCGGCACGACGAAATACAGGTTTATCCGGCTTCGATTCTGCAGCGCTATACCGATAGCCCTCCGATTTAAAGTTCTTAAGATCTGCAACATCGGTGATGCGATTGTCCACCACAAAGCGCGCCATGAGACCGCGTGCTCGCTTGGCATAAAAAGAAATAATTTTGTACTTGCCGTCTTTCTGATCCTGAAAAACCGGTGAAATAACCGGATATCCCAATGCATCAGCTTGCAATACCTTGAAATACTCCTCAGAGGCTAAGTTCAATAAGAATGGTTTTTTCTGTTGACTCAGTGTTTTCAGAAGGGCTTTAGTAATACGATCACCCCAAAAAGCATACAAATCCTTGCCGCGTGCATTTTTCAGGGCAGTGCCCATTTCTAGGCGATAGGGTTGCATTAAGTCCAAGGGACGTAAGACTCCATACAAACCCGACAGAATCCGCACATGCTCTTGCGCAAAGTCAAGGGCCTTCGCATCGAGTGAGCGTGCATCGAAGCCCTCATACACATCCCCATTAAAAGCGAGGAGCGCTGGACGACTATTCTCCGTTGTAAATGTTTTTGACCAATCACGATAACGCCCCACATTCAAAACTGCTAATGGGTCGGAGATTCCCATTAACTTACCAACCTGCTGTGGTGAGAGTTTTTTGAGATCCGCAATTAATTTAGCTGACTCCCCCACAAAATCTGGCAGGGTGTGCTTCTTGATTTTGAGTGGTGATTCGTAATTGAGGGATTTAGCAGGCGATAAAACAATTAACATAAAAAATGGCTCGTTCAATAGTGCTTAACACCCTATTCTAGTCACCTTAGATTATTTTGCAGACCCATGAATGCGCTTTGCTATTGCGGCGCTGCAAATACCAGCTAAAACGGCCCACTCCAAGGAGATGGTTACGGTGCCAACGCCAGTAATCACCATCGGTATCCATTCGTGAGCTCCTGAACGAAATTCGTGTCGAATCTGCCCAAGATCAATCAGGTTCCATGCGACCGCCAATAGTAAAGCAGCAATCACGGCGTAAGGCAGATACTCCGCTAAAGGCGAAACAAAGATCAAAATGACTAATAGAAAAACTGCTGCACAAATCGCTGCAAGTGGAGTTTGAGCGTTGGCCGCCAAATTAACGCCCGAACGATTAAATGATCCACTCGATGGATATGCTGAAAAGAACGAGCCACCCACATTCGCAAGCCCTTGCCCAATGAACTCCTGGTTTGCATCAAACGCGTCATTGCGTTTAAGCGCTAATGCGCGCGCGATTGCCATGGCTTCCGTGGAGGCCAGCAAGGTCATGACTAAAACGGGCCCAAACAAGAGTTGCAGATGCTCTAATGACAGGACCGGATAGGAAAGCGGAGGCAACGCGCCAGGTATTGCACTCACTTTACGGATCCCAGCAAATTCGGCGACGTAGCGCTCAAGAACCACTGAGGCGATGCTACCAACAATTACCGCAACGAGCATGGCCGGTATCCAACGATTGAGTGGTTTCCATAAACGCATGGTGACTAAGGTGATCAGCACCAAGGTCAATACCTGCGGTCGCCACTGGCCCTGATAAATCGCGGTACTCGTTTGCTTGATGGTCTCAAGCACATTCGTACCCCGTGCAATCTCGATACCCAATAAGGTTCCAACTTGACTATTAATAATGAGTACGGCAGCGCCTGCAGTAAATCCCACAATCACGGAGTGAGGCACCTTCTCAACCCACTTCCCTGCTCCACCCAAACCCAATGCAATCTGAATCACACCAATCAGAAAACTAAGCGTGAGTACCAACACCACATAATGCTCGCTCTCCGGAATCGCTAGCGGTGCAATCAAAGCCATGGTGGTGAGCGAGATCGCATTGGCCGGCCCGGTCACCATCAGGCGGCTTGACCCAAATAGTGCAGCAATGATGCAAGGGACCATCGCAGCATACAAACCATAATGCGGGGGCATGCCGGCTAGCAGGGCAAATGCAATTCCTTGGGGCAAGACCACGATCGCGCCCGTTAATCCAGCGAGTAGATCCGCGCGCACCACGCCCGGCTGCTGATATTCGGGTAACCAACGGGCAAAAGGAAAAGAGAACCGCAATTTATGAATGATCCTAAGTACTTAGAGTCAGCGTGGCACAATTTAGTCATGCCATCACCGCTTCTCCAAACTCATCATTCTAGCGATAGTCTTGCATCTGAAGGCTGGTTTGCCTCCAAACTGCCACACGTTGGTACCACCATCTTCACCACCATGTCAGCATTGGCAGCTGAACACCAGGCCATTAACCTCGGTCAAGGATTTCCGGATTTTCCGTGCGATCCAGCCCTACTCGATGCCGTCAATCACGCCATGCATTTGGGTTATAACCAATACGCACCAATGCCAGGCATTGCTGAACTTCGCCAAGCGCTTGCACAAAAGATTGCAACCCTTTATGGCCATCACTACGATCCGCATTCTGAAATTACAGTGACTGCGGGAGCAACCCAAGCAATTTTTACTGCAATTGCTGCTTGCGTCGGTCCCAATGACGAAGTCATTGTGATTGAACCTGCCTTTGATAGTTACTTACCAGCCATTCAATTAGCGGGTGGCAAGGCCATACCGATTGCCATGGAGATTGTGCGCGATGGTGATGGGCTCGTCGATTCGTATGCCTTGCCATGGGCAGCGCTAGCAAATGCGATTACTCCAAAGACCCGATTAATCTTAACCAACACGCCACATAACCCCACAGCTAGTATTTGGAGTGCTGCCGATTTAGAGCGTTTGTATTCGTTGGTCAAAGATACCTCGATCTTGATACTCAGTGATGAGGTATATGAGCACATGGTCTTTGATGGCAAACCGCACGAGAGCATTGCGCGCCATGCAGCATTGGCAGAACGTAGTTTCTTGGTCTCAAGTTTTGGGAAGACCTTTCATGTCACTGGATGGAAATTGGCATTTATTGCTGCACCGGCTGCACTGATGCATGAATACCGAAAGGTGCATCAATTTAATGTGTTTTCCGTCAACACACCGATGCAATATGGCATTGCCCACTACCTACAAAACCCCAAGCATTACCTTGGTCTTCCCGCGTTTTACCAAGCCAAGCGAGATTATTTCCGGGCGGGTCTCGCTAGCACCCCCTTTAAGTTACTACCCTGCGCTGGAAGTTACTTTCAATGCGTTGATTACACCGCCTTACCGCGTAAGGAAGCAAGCCTTTCAGAGGCCGAATTTTGCTGCTGGTTAACCACGGAGTTAGGGGTTGCAGCGATTCCAAACTCGGCTTTTTATGCCAATCAAACCGAATCGGGTGTCATCCGTTTCTGTTTTGCCAAGCAAGAGTCAACGCTCAAGACCGCGCTACATCGCTTGCAGGCCTTAGCGTCATAATCATTACAAACAAGAGAGCCATGATGAAAAAATCCATGATTGATGTATACAGTTGGGCCACTCCCAATGGCCATAAGATCCATATCATGTTGGAAGAATGCGGCTATCGCTTAGATCGCGATTGGCGCGCCATTCCAATTGATATTGGCAAAGGGGATCAGTTCAAGCCAGCCTTTCTGAAAATTAGTCCCAATAATAAGATTCCAGCTATCGTTGATCCGGATGGACCCGATGGCAAACCAATCCATCTATTTGAATCCGGCGCCATCTTGCTCTACCTGGCTAACAAAACAGGACGCTTTTTACCCAAATCGATTCGCGGTAAATATGAGACGATGGAATGGCTGATGTTCCAAATGGGTGGTCTGGGTCCGATGCTCGGTCAAAATCATCATTTCCGTTTGTATGCGCCTCAAAAAATTGATTACGCAATCGAGCGTTATACCAATGAGGCCAAGCGTTTGTATGGTGTTTTGGATGAGCGTTTAAAGAAATATCCGTACATCGTTGGAAATGAGTACACCATCGCCGATATTGCGATCTTTCCATGGACTCGTCGTTGGGACAAGCAAGGTATGGACCTTAACGACTACCCGAACTTCAAACGCTGGTTTGAGATGGTTGGTGCGCGACCTGCCGTGCAGCGCGGAGTTGAGGTACTGACCACCTTACGTAAACCCGAGATGGATTCGAAAGAAAAAGAGCAGTTATTTGGTGCAACTCAATATCAACGCAGGAAGGTATCAAAATGACCATCACCTCCATTGGAATTATTGGCGCTGGCACAATGGGTAATGGCATTGCACAAGTGGCTGCGAGCGCTGGATATGATGTCGTGTTACTTGATGTTAGCGATGCGGCACTCGAGAAAGGTTTGGCAGCACTGAGTAATAGCCTTGATCGCCTGATTAAAAAAGAAGTGATGAATGCGGAGCAAAAATCCCAAACATTGGCGCGGATTAAAACAACGACACATTACGCTGATCTGGCTCAAGTCTCTTTAGTCATTGAGGCCGCCACAGAGAATCAAGCGATCAAAGAATCGATCTTGCAGCAAGTCGATCAGGTGGTGAGTAACGATACGATTATTGCCAGCAATACTTCATCCATCTCGATTACGCATCTGGGTTCACGCAACTCACGACCAGAGCGTTTTATTGGGATTCATTTTTTTAATCCCCCACCCCTAATGGCCCTCATCGAGGTCATTATGGGTAAGCAAACCAGTCCCGAGACCCTCAAGGCCGTGCTGGCAATGGCCACGCGCATGGGCAAAGAACCCATTACCGTACAAAGCTCACCTGGCTTTGTGGTCAATCGCATCCTTCTACCGATGATTAATGAAGCTTTCTTTGTCTTGCACGAGGGGATTGCCAGCCCAGAAGATATTGATACCGGCATGAAACTTGGGTGCAATCACCCCATCGGTCCACTGGCATTGGCTGATCTAATTGGTTTAGATACTTGCCTAGCCATTATGGAGGTGTATCACAAAGAATTTAAGGACGATAAATATCGTCCATCGCCATACCTGATTGATTTGGTTGCCAAAGGACATCTAGGACGCAAGACTGGACGCGGAGTGTATGCCTACGACAAAAAGTGAGATGCCCTTACCAACCATTGTGCGGATCCTCGGATACGCCGGCCTCATGCCGTTTATTGGTCTAGCCTTCATGGTTCAGCTCGCCGACAGTCCCAATGACCTCATTGCCCTCGAGTCACTCGTGGCATATGGTGCAGTGATCGTCTCGTTTTTGGGTGCCCTGCACTGGGGGGCTTGTTTTAAGACGCTTAGTGAGTCAACCCACAATCGCTGGCTTGATCATAGCGTTTGGATTTGGGGAGTCATGCCAGCACTGATTGCTTGGTTGGCGATTCATATCTTTATTCCACTTGCGCTTTTACTGCTCGCAGCAACCCTCGTCGTTCAGCGCGTGATTGATCAAAACACCTACCATTATTACTTTACAAGCCCAGACGCCGCGAGTGCATTCCTAAGGATGCGTACGCATTTAACAGTCGTGGCAGCACTTTGTTTGATATGGGCGGGCCTAACTAGCTTGGTCCGCAACGCCTAGTTACTCGTGCTTCTTGTGATAGGTGCTGGCAATAATCTTCTCGGTGTAGGCAATCGAAATAGCCGACAACACAAAGGTCACGTGGATCAAGGTTTGCCAGATCAGTGTTTTCTCATCGTAGGCAGAAGCATTGATAAAAGTCTTCAATAAATGAATCGAGGAAATGCCAATAATCGCGGTTGCTAATTTGACCTTCAAGACGCCCGCATTAACATGGGAGAGCCATTCAGGCTCATCGGGATGATTTTGTAAATCAAGGCGCGATACGAAGGTTTCCCAACCACCCACAATCACCATCACCAAAAGATTAGAGATCATGACCACATCGATTAATCCCAATACAACCAACATCAAGGCAGTCTCAGTGAGGTCTTTGTCCCTCATCATCGAGATTAAATGCGCGAGCTCCATCCAAAACTGCCAGACATAAACGCCTTGCGCAACAATGAGTCCGATATATAAGGGGGCTTGTAGCCAGCGGGACATAAATATCCAACGTGGCAAAGGACGTAACTTCTTTTCAAATGCGAATTCTTTATCTTCGTTCATAGCATCATTTTAGCGGACTTTATGTCATGGTCATGACCTTATAACAACGAACAAAAGTGCGAGAATAGGAAGATGATGCCCGGCCTCTTTGACACCAAACCCATTGCACCATTGGCCGAGGCCTTGCGTCCCAAACAAATCGATGAAGTAATTGGACAGGCGCATCTATTGGGGCCTGGTAAACCATTGCGCTTAGCCTTTGAAAGCGGTCAACCGCATTCGATGATTTTGTGGGGACCGCCTGGAGTTGGTAAAACCACCATCGCCAGATTATCCGCACAAGCCTTTCGTCACTCTTTCATCGCGATCTCAGCGGTCCTTGCCGGTGTTAAAGAAATCCGAGAGGCCATTGAACAAGCACACCACGACATGGCTCAATTTGGTCGGCAAACCATCCTATTTGTTGATGAGATTCATCGGTTTAATAAGAGTCAACAAGATGCGCTGCTGCCGCATATGGAATCTGGTCTTTTCACCGTAATTGGCGCAACCACCGAGAACCCCTCGTTCGAGGTTAATGCTGCCCTTCTCTCACGTGCTCAAGTTTATGTTCTCAAGTCACTCACCAACGATGAGTTAAAACAACTTGTAACGCGTGCGTGCGCGCATGCCTTGCCCACCATTGCATTGAGTGACGATGCCATCACTACCATCGTGACCTACGCCGATGGGGATGCACGGCGCTTAATCAACTTGGTCGAGCAATTGCAACAAACTGTACGCACCCAGGGAATCACTTCGGTGGATCGAGCTCGGATTGAGAACACCCTCAATCTCAATACGCGGCGCTTTGATAAGGGTGGTGATCAGTTTTATGACCAGATCTCGGCCTTACATAAATCAGTCCGTGGTTCGCATCCGGATGCCGCGCTCTATTGGTTGTGCCGAATGCTCGATGGCGGTGCCGATCCCCGCTATCTTGCACGTCGGATTATTCGGATGGCGTGGGAAGATATTGGTCTAGCAGATCCGCGCGCCATGCAACTTGCCAATGATGCCGCGCAAACCTATGAACGTTTGGGATCCCCCGAGGGCGAACTGGCGCTAGGGCAAGCCGTGGTTTATCTAGCCGTTGCGCCCAAGAGCAATGCGAGCTACCAAGCATTTAATGCGGCTCGCGCTTTTGTTGCCACTGATCGCAGTCGTGAAGTGCCGGTGCACTTGCGTAATGCGCCAACCCAACTCATGAAAGACCTAGGGCATGGTCATGCCTATCGCTACGCGCATGATGAGCCCCACGCGTATGCTGCTGGAGAATCCTACCTACCTGAGGGTATGGTGGAGCCGCGCTGGTATGAGCCAGTTGAGCGTGGCCTAGAAAGTAAGATTGCAGAGCGTATGGCTTTCTTGCGTGGCTTGGATGATCAAGCCAATCAAAGCTGACGCATCAGCCGTTTCTGAACGAATAAAACTACGATATACTGTATAAATATACAGTATATGAAATCGATTCATTTACCCCCTCTGCCGTCCTCGTGCCTCACCCCCATCCGGCACGAATCGTGTTATCGCCCTCTGATTGCCGGACGTGCGCCTGCTGGATTTCCGTCACCAGCAGCCGATCATTACGACAAACGCCTTGATCTCAATGAACACCTGGTCTTGCATCCGGAGGCCACCTTTTTCTTACGAGTCAAGGGCGACTCAATGATTGGGGCGGGTATTCATGATGGTGACTTATTGGTGGTAGATCGCTCGCTTGAACCCAGTCATGGTCGGGTGGTCATTGCAGCGCTCGATGGAGAGCTCACTGTCAAACGCTTACATCAGCAACGCGGCAAGATTTTGCTCTGCGCTGATAATCCCAACTACCCCGCCATCGAGATTCGTCAGGGACAAGAATTGCAAATTTGGGGGGTTGTGGCCCACGTAATCCATAAGGTGTAGATTGCCTATGCGCCCTGTCTTTGCTCTAGTGGATGGCAATAATTTTTATGTCTCGTGTGAGCGCGTATTCAATCCTCGCCTCGAGGGCAAGCCCGTTGTAGTTTTATCAAACAATGATGGTTGCATCGTTGCCCGTAGCCAAGAAGCCCGCGCACTCGGAATTCGGATGGGAGCCCCCTTCTTTGAAGCCAAACATCTGATGCACTCGCACGGCTTAATTTGGCTAAGCTCCAACTACACCTTATATGGCGATATGAGCGCGCGCCTAATGGCCCTCTTAAGCGAATTTACCCCCCATCAAGAAATTTATTCGATTGATGAATGCTTTCTTGACCTAACAGGCATTCCAAATGATTTGGTAGCGCATGCCCACCGAATGCGTAAACGCATTAAGCAATATTTAGGATTACCAACCTGCGTTGGGATTGGTCATAGCAAGACCTTGGCCAAATTAGCCAATCACATCGCTAAGAAACGTTTGCATTATCAAGGCGTATTTAGCTGGTCACATTGCAATCGCCTTGAGGCCGATGCTTTGATGGCCGATATCGATATTGGTGAAGTATGGGGGGTGGGTCGTCGCCTAAAAATCCAACTCGAGCAATTTGGTATGCGTAGCGTATGCGATCTGAAATATGCACAAACGAGTTTGATTCGTAAACGCTTTGGTGTTGTGCTTGAGCGTACCGTGCATGAGCTCAACGGGGTGAGTTGCCTTACTTTAGAAGACACCGAAGAGCACCAGGCGGTTCGTAAACACCAAATTATCTCGAGTAAAAGTTTTGGTAAGCCTGTTCATCAACTCGATGAGTTGCGCCAAGCGGTAGTAAGTTATGTCACACGTGCAGCTGAGAAATTACGCCAGCAAGGTTCGTGGTGCTCACACCTCCTCGTTTATCTACGCACCAATCCATTTGCGCCCCATCATCCCCAATATGCCAAAAGTATCACCATCCCCCTATTGATGGGTACGGATGACACCCGCGTATTGGCCAAACACGCCAGCGCAGGCATTGAACACATTTACCGTCCTGGCTTTGCATACAAGAAAGCGGGGGTAATGCTCTTCGATCTGCATCCAGCCGGGCATGATCAGGGTGATCTTTTTTGTCATGCACCACAACGCGAGCGTTCCTCCCAACTCATGCAAGTGATGGATCGGCTTAATCACGAATATGGTTCCAACACCCTGCGCCTCGCAGCCGCTGGCTTACGCCCACAGTGGACCATGCGCTCTTCACAACGTAGTCCTAACTACACCACAGCCTGGAATGAACTTGCCCAAGCATGCGCGAATCGCTAATACAATGAAGCATCCATAACCATTGCAATTAAAGGAAATACGATGCGCAAATTTTGGCTCTCGCTTGGTCTTGCAGTTAGTATCACTGCCCTCTCAGGCTTTTCGTACGCAGGACCTAAAGTGGAATTTAAGACCAACCTTGGTAACTTCGTCGTCGATCTTGACTCCGATAAGGCCCCCAAGACCGTCAATAATTTTTTGGGGTATGTAAAGAGTGGTTTTTATAACGGCACTGTATTCCATCGCGTTATTAATGGTTTTATGGTTCAAGGTGGCGGCTTTACCACTGATTTGGTACAAAAACCAACGCAGCCGCCTGTGGTCTCCGAAGCGCAAAATGGTTTAAAGAATCAGATCTACACCATTGCTATGGCAAGAACCTCAGATCCCGATTCAGCAACTGCGCAGTTTTATATTAATGTCAAAGACAACCCCGGCTTAGACTTTCCAAATGCAATGGGTAATGGCTACACCGTCTTTGGAAAAGTAATTTCAGGAACACAAACCATCGATAAGATCAAACAAGTACCGACCGGTGTTGCTTCAACCCCGCGCGGCCGGATGGCTGATGTACCTAACACCTCCGTTGTTATTGAGTCGGTCACCATCCTCAAATAAGTCAATGCTATTGTTAGACGATGTTGAGAGTAGTCGGGAGCAGCCCACCAGCCGACTCTATCAACACGTCCAAGAGCAATGGCATGCCAATCGATTTTGTGAGTTAGACGCTTGTTTTAATGGTATTGAAGCGGCCTTGCGCCAAGGCCATTATGTTGTTGCACTCTTTGCCTACGAACTCGGTTATTACTGGCAAGGAATAAGCTGCAAACACCCAGAGCCCCTGCCTTTATTGAGAGCATGGTCCTTTAATGAAGTCAGCAAATTATCCAAAGAGGCAGTTGATGCATTTTTGCATGAACGCTTAGCGATTGAGTCAGTACCCAGTGGCATCCTCGATCGGCACGACTCAATCAACCCAATGCGTTTTGCTGAGGATATTGCGCGCATTCATGCATGGATTGAGGCGGGCGATACCTATCAAATTAATCACTCCTATCGAGTGTATGGAAAAGCCTATGGCTCACCCCTTGCACTGTATGCGCGCTTGCGAGAGCGGCAGCCAGGTCGCTATGGCGCATTCATTGAAGATGGTCATCAGGCGGTCTTATCGCAATCCCCCGAACTCTTTATTCGACGCTCTGGCGATACCCTGATTGCAGAACCCATGAAAGGTACGGCCGACGCTACTCAAGCCCATGCGAAGGAGTTAGCCGACGATCCAAAAAACCGGGCCGAGAACGTCATGATTGTCGATCTCCTGCGTAACGATCTTGGGCGCATTGCGCAAACGGGATCGGTCCATGTTCCTGCACTTTTTGAGGTCAAGCAACATGGTCAGGTCCTGCAAATGACATCAACCGTAGAAGCAAGGTCGTTACCTGATCTTCGAATTGAAGATGTACTGCGGGCGGTGTTCCCATGTGGCTCGGTAACTGGGGCTCCTAAAAAACGAAGTATGGAGATTATTCAAGCCTTAGAAGATCAACCACGCGGTTGGTATTGCGGAGCCTTGGGTTGGTTTGATCCAAACGGCGACTTTGCCATGAGCGTGCCAATCCGTACGCTAGAAATGGATCAGCACCCGCAAGCAGGTTCATCCGCTTTTATCTTGGGTGTTGGTGCAGGCATCACGATGGATTCGGATGCGAATACGGAATACCAAGAGTGCCAACTGAAGGCGGCGTTTTTAACAAACTTACCAAGTGGTGTGGGGATTTTTGAAACCATTCGTTTTAATCCGGGTAAGGACCTTAGCCGAATTGCAAACTGGTCAAGGCACCTCGAGCGCCTATCAAGCTCTGCCAAAGCTTTAGGAATTCAATTTGATTACGATGCATTGCTAGATCTGATGAAAGCAGCCACAACGGATTTAGCGCAGGATTGCGTCCACCGCGTCCGCGTTGATTTAAGTGCAACGGGTCAACTATCGCTATCCCATTCACAAATCGAGATGCTTCATGGACCCGTCAAATTATTTTGGGCCCATGCAATTTTGCAAGGCGATTACACACCGCAACAACTCACCATGCAATCGCACAATCCCTTATTACGCCATAAGGTCACCGCGCGCACGATCTACGATGCCGCCTGGCATAAGGCAGTGGCGCTCGGTGGCTTTGATGCCCTCTTTATCAACGAGCATGAGCACGTCACTGAAGGTGGGCGCACCAGCGTATTTGTTCGCGAGGAGCCCCAAGGTCCTTGGCTCACACCGCCCCTTTCGGCTGGGGTGTTACCCGGTGTCATGCGTTCGGCGATCTTGGCGGATCCGACTATGAATGCCCGCGAGGCGAACCTGACTATTAACCAGGTTATGAGCGCTAATGAAATAATGCTGTGCAATGCTTTGCGTGGAATGATTCCGGCTCATTTATGAACTACTGCTCCTCATGCGGCTCCAATGTCCGCCTGCAAATACCGCCTGACGATACGCGCATGCGTCATGTCTGCGAGCAATGCGGTGAGATTCACTACCGCAATCCGCGCAATGTCGTTGGCACCATTCCCATTTGGGAGAACCAAATTCTTTTGTGTCGACGCGCCATTGCCCCACGGCATGGTTATTGGACTCTGCCAGCAGGCTTCTTAGAGGTCGGCGAGAGTACCGAACACGGCGCCGCGCGCGAGACCCTTGAGGAGGCTGGTGCTCTCGTGGATATTGGCCCCTTGTTTTCACTGCTCAATGTGGCGCATGTCGAGCAAGTCCACCTCTTCTATTTGGCACACATGCGCACACCCCACTTTGAAGCGGGTACAGAGAGCTTGGAAGTAGGTCTATTTACTGAGGCGCAGATCCCTTGGTCTGAACTTGCCTTCCCGACAGTAAAGCAGACCTTGCAATGGTATTTTGAGGATCTGCATGCGGGCGGCTTTCATCACATCCGAACACGCTCTCGCGATATTTTGCCCAGTGAACGCATTGAGTAAATCAGATCGTCTAGTATGAGTACGATCCCGTGGCTTGGCCCAAACGATCCATTCCCCGATCCACGATCCCAATCGGATCCGGACCCAGAAGTGCCGGGTCTGTTGGCAGTGAGTGAACGAATTTATTCAGGGCAGTTAGAGCGCGCTTATCGAAGCGGAATTTTTCCCTGGTATTCCGATCATCAGCCAGTGTTGTGGTGGTCGCCTGATCCTCGCATGACGCTCAATCCCGCGAATCTCAAAATTAGTCAGTCATTGCGCAAAACAATTCGATCTACCCTCGATGACCCGAGCTTGACCTTGCGGGTTGACCATGATTTTTCAGGGGTGATGCGTGCCTGCGCTACCACTGAACGTCCGGGCCAAGACGGCACCTGGATTACCCATGAAATTATGGACGCCTATACGGCATTGCATGAGCAAGGTCATGCCCATTGCATCACTCTGGAACAAAACCAACAGGCTATTGGCGGGCTATATTGCGTCTCCTTTGGCGGGATGGTATTTGGTGAGTCCATGTTTTCAAAGGTACGTGACTCCTCGAAGCTGGCTTTGGCAGCTTTATGCGCATGGTGCTACGATCACAGGGTGACCTTAATTGATTGCCAACAAGAAACTGCCCACCTTCGCTCCTTGGGTGCGATGCCAATCGGCCGCTCTGAGTTTTTGCAGCATGTGGCATGCGCTATTCACGCTCCGATCCAAGGAAAATGGGTAATGGATAAGTTCATTCTTGAGAGATACCTGCAATGAGCCGTGTTCATGAGTTACCGATTACAGCAATTCAGTTTTATGCCACGGCGCCCTATCCGTGTAGCTACATTCCGAAGCAAATTGCACGCTCGCAAGTGGCTACACCCACCCACTCAATTGGCGCTGACGTCTATAGCAATTTAGTCAATGCAGGGTTTCGTCGCAGTGGCTCATACACCTATCGACCTTATTGCGATCATTGCAAAGCCTGCATTGCAACGCGCATTCCGGTCGCTTCCTTTGCCCCCAATCGCAGTCAACGCCGCGCTTGGCAAAAACACGCTGGATTACAAACTCAGGTCTTGAGTCTTGCCTTCACCGACGAGCACTATCAACTCTATCAACAGTATCAATCAACCCGTCATCATTCAAGTTTGATGGAGCATGACAACCAAGAGCAATACACCCAGTTCTTATTGCAAAGCCGGGTTAACTCGCGCATGGTGGAGTTTCGGGATGGACCACACGATCCACATCCCGGTCGTTTGCGTATGGTGAGCATGATTGATGTATTGGAGCAAGGAATCTCATCGGTCTATACCTTTTACGATTCCACTCAAGTCAGCTCGAGCTATGGCACCTACAGTGTCCTCTGGCAGATTGATCAGGTTCAGCAATTGGGTCTGCCCTATTTATATTTGGGTTACTACATCGCACAAAGCCCTAAAATGTCGTACAAGATTAAATTTCAACCGCTCGAAGGATTGATCAACGATCAGTGGCAACGCTTGTTGCCGCATCAGCGTACTGATGATTAATACCTATTCGCTTGTTCGCCCCCTATTGTTTTCGCTTGACCCCGAGGAGGCTCATGATTTTTCATTTGCACAACTCGATCGCCTAGAGCGCTGCGGTCTTCTTAAAACCTTGGTGGGTAAACCCATCATCAAGCCCATTGAACTTTGTGGATTGCGATTTCGTAATCCAGTAGGTTTGGCCGCCGGCTTAGATAAAGATGGAAAACACATCGACGCACTCGCAAGCCTTGGCTTTGGATTTTTAGAAATCGGGACAGTTACGCCACTGCCACAACCAGGTAATCCCAAGCCGCGCATGTTTCGTCTACCCAGTGCACACGCCCTAATTAATCGGATGGGCTTTAATAACGATGGTGTTGATGCCTGTATTGAACGCGTTAAGCGTTCACGGTTTTATCAAGAAGGCGGTGTCATTGGTCTTAATATTGGGAAGAATGCGAGTACGCCGATCGAGAACGCTGCCAATGATTACGTCATCGGTATGCGTAAGGTTTATCCCATAGCGAGCTACATCACAGCCAATATCTCATCACCGAACACTAAAAACTTGCGCGACCTTCAAGGTGAAGTGATGCTGCGCCAATTGTTGCAAGCACTTTGTCAAACACGTGAGGACTTAAGTCAACAATTTAGCGTACGCAAGCCAATTTTTCTGAAAATTGCACCCGATCTTGAACTGGCAGATCTCAAGTTGATTGCCGATCTCTTAATTGAATTTGGTATCGATGCGGTGATCGCCACCAACACCACCATTGCTCGCACGGGCGTTGAGGGGCTTGAACATGGTCACGAAGCTGGCGGCCTCTCGGGATCTCCCGTCTTAGCGCGCTCTAATCAAACCATTCATGATTTATTTCAAGCGCTCCATAATCGTATTCCCATCATTGGGGTTGGAGGCATTCTTTCAGGCGAGAACGTCAAACAAAAACTCGACGCCGGCGCCAGTTTGGTGCAAATCTACACGGGACTTATTTATCAAGGTCCTAAACTAATTGTGGATTGTGTGCGGGCCTTTCCCTAAGCAAATCATTAATACCGCAGTTGTTGAATTGCCCGTGTTGATTTACCATTAGATTTCACAATACGCAATGCTGTAAAAACTGGCTACAATCATCGATATGGATCGCAAGGCAAACAAAAACTCAGGTGAAGTCGGCAAGACAGCGATTCAGGTCGTTGAGCGCATGATGAACCTGCTTGATTGTTTAGCCGATCAAGAAGAAGCCAGTAGTCTCAAATTACTCTCTCAAAAAACAGGGCTGCACCCTTCTACGGCCCATCGCATTCTTAATGATATGGTTGCTTGCCGCTTGGTAGAGCGAGGTGATGGAGGGACGTATCGATTAGGCTTACGGCTCTTGGAGCTTGGCAACTTGGTTAAAGAGCGTTTGTCGGTTCGAGAAGCCGCCCAATTGCCAATGCGAGCGCTTCATAAGCTGACTGGAGAGACGGTTAACCTTTCAGTTCGCCAAGGCGATGAAATTGTGTATGTCGACCGCGCTTACAGTGAGCGCTCTGGAATGCAAGTGGTCCGAGCAATTGGCGGCCGTGCCCCCTTGCACCTCACCTCCGTCGGTAAATTATTCTTAGCCGTCGACGATCCCAATCAAGTACGCGCTTATGCAACACGCACCGGTCTTGCTGGACACACGCGCAATAGCATTACCCAATTAGCCAAGCTTGAGAGCGAGCTTGGGAGTGTTCGACACGTAGGTCATTCGCGCGATAACGAAGAGCTTGAACTCGGAGTGAGTTGCCTCGCTGCCGGAATTTTGGATGACACTGGAAAATTGGTTGCGGGTTTATCGCTAAGCTCCCCAACCGATCGCATGCAACCCGATTGGCTTAAAGCTTTACAAGAAACAGCGCTGCAGATTTCCAAAGGTTTGGGCTATAAACCAAGCCCTAAAAAAGATTAACCTTACATGGTGAGCCGGCGAATTGGTTTGGGCTCACCAGGCTGATAACTTTCAATCCAATCACGTACGCGCACCGCATCAGCAAATCGCGATTGGGTTCCAACGGAGTCCAAGAAAACCAACAGCAATGGTAAGCCATTAACTTTCGCTTGCATCACCAAGCACTTACCTGCCGCACTGATGAATCCGGTTTTCTGTAAACCAATTTCCATATCACCAGCGCGCACAAGACGGTTGGTATTTAAGAACACCTGCGGGCGTTTATTAATCACCAAGGTGGTATCAGGCCAGACCGAGAACTCCCGAATCAATTTGTAGTTATAAGACGCAACCAGCATTCTGGCTAAGTCCTCAGCAGTCGATACATTAGTGGCCAATAGACCGGTTGGATCGGTAAAGCTGGAGTTTGTCATTCCCAACGAATACGCCTTATGGTTCATGGCCTCGACAAAGGCCGCTACCCCACCAGGATAATTACGGGCTAATAAATAGGAGGCGCGATTCTCGGAGGACATGAGTGCTAATAGCAGCGCTTCTTCGCGCGTTAACTTGGTACCCAGACTTAAGCGGGATTTTGAATAAATCTTCACATCCTCTTGCGTAATAGTTAGCACCTCATCAAGCGGCGCATTGGAGTCAAGCACCACCATGGCAGTCATGAGCTTCGTAATGGACGCAATTGGCAAACTGACATCAGGGTTTTTCTCAAAAAGAATTTCTTTCGAATGCTGGTCCACCACCATGGCCACGCTCGACTTGAGATTTAGGTCATCGGGCTGGTTACGCAACCCCATCGCCGTCGCAAACGATGGACGAGCAGCAGCCTGCGGAGGATTCTTGGGACGATTAACCGTGGTGCGGACCTGTTTTGAATTCGAAGACTTTGGTTTTTGAGCTGCGGTGGATTTATTTCCTTGGGCGCTCTGTTTGGGTTTGTTCGTCTGCGTTCCGGTAGAGGACTGGGCAAGAGCCGGCTCGGCGATACCGAGAGTGAAGCTAAAAATGCCAAGGAGAAGAATCTGGAGGGGGTATCGAACCCTTGTCTGCAAGGCAGGCAAAGAATGAGTTACTGAATAAATGACCGCTTGAATCAATCTCAACGTAAATCCTAGAACACAGTTCAGTTGTGTAATGATAACTGGATTAGCGTTGAGCGCCCACTTTTCCTTGGTAGTTGACCAAAATCACCGCGGTCATGGTGAGCATCAGTCCAGTTAGCATCATGAGCGTCAAGGGCTCATCGAACAAAATCCAGGCCATCAGGGCTGTGGTTGGGGGCGTCAAATACAAAAGGCTGGTTACTTTGGTGGCGGCACCTTTGCGGATCAAGATAAACAACAAACTAATTGCACCAATCGAGGTTGGCAAAATACCCCACAATAAGGCGCCAATCACCGGTGCATTCCAGACGATTTGGCGGGTCTCAAACAGCAAAGCAACGATTAAACACAAAACGGTCGAGATTGAAAACTGAATCATCGACCCTGCCCGAAGATCAAAATCAGGACAGTACTTTTTTTGATAAAGCGTGCCAAAGGTAATGGCAAATAGCGCGGCAATCGCAAAACCATAAGCACTCATTGGAATATCCAAAAAGCTGGTTTTCTCGGCAACCACTAACGCAACTCCACCAATGCCCAATATCAAGCCAAGCCATTGACGATAATTGACGCGCTCAGAGACCCATGATGCACTCCATGCGGTCAAGATAGGCTGCAAGCCCACAATCAATGCGATCAGTCCAGCGGTCATGCCTAAGCGCACTGCACTCCATACTCCCATGACGTACCCGAATTGCAAGAGCGCCCCAGCCACTGCAATGTGAACGGTCTGGGAACGATTAGGCCAGATGGGTTTCCAAAACAAAATGATGACGCCCATCACCATCAGTACGCCAGTAAAGCGCAGAAATAAAAATGTGGCTGGCTCCATATACGGCATTCCAAAGCGCGCAATGATGAAGCCTGTACTCCAGATAAAGACAAATAAAGGTGCGGCAAATGCCTCAATCGAGGTGGCTGACTTCATGAAGTGGACAAAGGCTTGGAAACGCCTATTGTATGCTGATGCGCACACGCAATCTGTATGGTTTGATAATGGATCCGCACCGTATCCTCAATGGGATTGGCATACCCACCAGCCATCGCAATGGCAATCGGGATGCCCTTCTCTTTCACAAATGCCATGACGCGTTGATCGCGCAACGCTAATCCCTCGCTCGTTAGTGTTAGCCGACCTAAACGATCGCCTTCGAAGGGATCGGCACCCGCTAAGTAAATCAGAAACTGAATTTCTTGTTTGGATAGAAAACAGAGAGCCTCTTCAAGGGCCTCTAAATAGATGGTGTCACTACTACCATCGGCTAGAGCAATATCTAGATCGCTACTCGCCTTTGCAAAGGGGTAGTTTTTCTCCCCATGGATCGAGACCGTGCAAATTGCTGCATCGTTTTGCAAAATCGCAGCCGTGCCATCGCCTTGGTGCACATCCAGATCCAAAATACCAATTTTTTGGAGACCAATCGGACTTTTCAGTAAAACACGCGCTGCAATCGCGGCATCATTAAAAACACAAAAGCCAGATCCCTTGTTTCGGTAGGCGTGATGGGTACCGCCTGCTAGATTGACGGCCACACCCTCTTTGAGGGCGGATTGGCATGCCGCAATCGTAGCGCCCACCGAACGACGAGAGCGCTCGACCATTTTCTCGGACCACGGAAAACCAATCGCTTTCTGCTCTGCCTCACTGAGAGTTCCACTAATCACCCGCTGGACGTATGAAGCGTCATGCGCCAGAAGGAGTTCCGTATCGCTAGCCCGAGGAGCCTCATGCAATTGGATGTTTGGCAGTCCAAGGACTAAATCACGCAGCATCTTGTACTTGGCCATCGGAAACCGGTGTCCGGTGGGCAACGGCAGCACAAAGTGATCGCTATAGAAGGCTTTCAAGGTTTGTCATGTTGATTGTTTAAGTTATTGATTATATTCGATTATTTGCATATTACGTACCGGTAACATTTATTGTTGCAATGCAACATAATATCTTCTATAATTGAGAATAAGATGACTAAAAATAGTCTCCCCTATTTAACTAAAGGAGTCCACCATGAACTTAACCCCTGAACAAATTGCAGCGGCCCAGAAGGCCAACCTCGAGACCCTCGCCGGTCTTACCAACCAAGCCCTCAAAAGCGTTGAGAAGCTCGTTGAGCTCAACATGCAAATCGCTAAGAGTAGCTTGAGCGAGAGCATGAGCAACGCGAAGAAAGCACTAGAGGTTCGCGACGTACAACAACTCATTGCCCAACAAGCTCAAATGATTCAGCCAATGGCTGAGCGCATGATGAGCTATGGTCGTGATCTGTACGAGATTGCACAAGACAGTTCGCAAGCGTTTACCAAGACTGCAGAAGCAGAGCTCGCGGCTAACCAGAAAAAACTGCAATCGATGGTCGATGAGTGGACCAAAAATGCACCTGCTGGCTCCGATGCTGCCGTGCAAATGATGAAGCAAGCGATTGCTGCAGCTAACAATAGCTATGAGACCAGCCAAAAGGCCATTAAGCACGCAATGGAAGTTGCCCAAGCCAATATGCAAAATGCGGCTGATACCGTTACCAAAGCCGCTACCAAAGCAGCGAAGGCTTCTAAGAAATCGTCTGAGTAATTTATAGAACGTCTGAGATTAAAACCCCGCTGCGGCGGGGTTTTTTATTGGCACTAAAGCTTCTAAACCACTTGACTACTTTTTCTTAGCGGGCGGTAAATCGGTACACGATCCATGATGGGCCTCGGCGGCTAAGCCCACCGATTCACCAAGAGTTGGATGAGGGTGAATGGTCTTACCAATGTCAACCGAGTCGGCTCCCATCTCAATGGCTAAACATACTTCACCAATCAGATCGCCTGCATTGGTACCCACAATTCCTCCGCCAATAATGCGATGGGTGTTGGCATCAAAGAGTAATTTGGTAAAGCCTTCATCGCGACCGTTCGCAATGGCTCGTCCGCTAGCCGCCCATGGAAATAAGCCTTTCTCATACGCAATACCTTGTGCCTTACATTGTTCTTCGGTAAGCCCTGCCCACGCGACTTCCGGATCGGTATAGGCCACGGACGGAATTTGCTTGGCATCAAAATAGGACTTCTGACCAACCGCTGCTTCGGCTGCAACATGACCTTCATGCACGGCCTTATGCGCTAGCATCGGTTGACCAACGATGTCGCCAATCGCAAAGATATTGGCTACATTGGTTCGCATTTGGGCATCGACCGGAATAAATCCGCGTTCATCAACTTGCACTCCGGCAGCACTTGCATTAATCTTCTTACCATTTGGTGTGCGCCCTACTGCAACTAAGACGAGGTCGTATTGTTGCGGGCCATCGGGTGCTTTCTCACCTTCAAAAAACACTTCGATACCATCAGGCTTGGCTTCTGCACGAACCGCACGGGTTTTAAGCATAATGCGATCAAAGCGATGGGCGTTCATCTTTTCCCATACGCGCTCAAGATCGCGATCGGCCCCGGCCATCAAGCCATCCATCATCTCCACAATATCGATGCGTGAACCGAGTGCGCTATAGACTGTAGCCATCTCTAAGCCAATGATGCCGCCACCAATCACGAGCATGCGTTTTGGAATACTCTGTAGTAATAATGCACCAGTACTATCGACCACGCGGTGGTCCTTGGGCATAAATGGCAAAGCAATCGGTTGGCTGCCAGCCGCAATAATGGCTCTCTGAAAACGAATGACTTCTTTTTGACCCGAGAGGTCCTGCCCGCTACCTGTGCACAGATTAACTTCAAGATGATGGGCATCCAAAAAACGCCCCAAACCGCGCACCACATTAACCTTGCGCATCTTAGCCATACCCGCTAGGCCACCAGTTAACTTCGCAATGACGCCCTCTTTGTGTTGACGCAATTGATCAAGATTAATTTTCGGAGGAGCAAATTCAATACCGTGCTTGGCCATGTGTTTGACTTCATCCATCACGGCTGCAGTATGTAAAAGGGCTTTTGATGGAATGCAACCGACATTCAGGCAAACACCGCCTAGGGTTGGATAACGCTCCACCAGAATAACGTTTGCACCAAGATCAGCGCTACGAAATGCCGCACTGTAGCCGCCGGGCCCTGCCCCCAAGACGAGTACCTCGCATTCATGCTGCACCTTGCCCTGATACGCACCTGCTGGAACCGGAATGGCTGCAGGTGCTACTGGCGGTGGTGTGGGTGATTTTGTAATCGCAGGACTGGAAGTTACGGCGGGAGTTGAGGCTGAAGCCGCAGCAGATACCTCGAGCTGCCCAATCACAGAACCCTTGCTTACTTTGTCGCCTACTTTAATCGCAAGACTGGTAACGATACCCGCTTGATCGGCAGGAACCTCCATCGTCGCTTTATCGGACTCGAGAACAATGAGCGGTTGCTCTTTTTCAATGGCATCACCAACCTTCACCAACACTTCAATAACTGGGACATCGGAGTAATCGCCGATATCAGGGACTACGATCGCATGCTGACTCATCACCCTCTCCTACAAAACAGCGCGACGGAAGTCGGCGAGTAACTGCGAAATATAGACATTAAATCGCGTGGCCAATGCGCCATCAATCACCCGATGGTCCGCGGTGAGCGACAGAGGACAAATTAAGCGCGGGACAAATTCTTTGCCATCCCAAACCGGTTTCATGGCAGCTTTACTAACGCCCAAAATCGCTACCTCAGGAGCATTAATGATGGGAGCAAAGTACGTACCACCAATTCCACCTAATGATGAAATCGTAAAACTGGCTCCTTGCATTTGCTCAGGCTTTAATTTGCCCTCACGCGCAAGCGCTGCGAGTTCCGCAGTTTCTTTGGCGATTTCGAAAATCCCTTTTTGATCGGCATTACGAATCACCGGCACCACTAAACCGTTCGGGGTATCGGCTGCAAAGGCAATATGAAAATACTTTTTAAGGACCAGATCATCGCCATCGAGTGAGGCATTGAACTCGGGGTACTTCTTTAATGCGGCAACGGATGCTTTGATTAAAAAGGCAAGCATCGTAATCTTGCTGCCTTGCTTCTCATTTTCTTTATTGGTCTGAACTCTAAATGCTTCGAGGTCAGTAATATCGGCATCCTCGTGATACGTTACCGCCGGAATCATCACCCAGTTGCGTGCGAGATTGGCAGCAGAAAGTTTTTTGATGCGAGAGAGTGGTTGACGCTCAGTCTCGCCAAACTTACTGAAGTCGACCTTAGGCCATGGAAGAAGATTTAGCCCCCCTAAACTACCGCCCGAGTTTTGATTAGCGGGTGCGCTCGCACCGCTCATGACGGATTTAACGAAGGCCTGTACATCCTCTTGTGAAATGCGCCCTTTGGGTCCCGTGCCTTTGACTTGCGCAATCGTGACACCCAACTCACGAGCGAATTTACGAACCGATGGACTCGCGTGGCTTGCACCATCAATCGAGCTCGCCGGCTCAGCGCGCGCTGGGGCTGGAGATGAGGTTGGGGCTGACACCACTGCCGGGGTCGGCATGGGTGCTGCAGGAGGAGTCACTGTTTTTTGGACTGGCGCAGCAGGTGCGGCCTGTGGGGCTGGAGTTGGAGGAACTGGTGCGCTTGATGCAGCGGATGCGCTCGCATCGCTTGGCTCCAGGAGAAGCACTAAGCCGCCCTCCGAGATGCTATCTCCGACCTTGACCTTAACCTCTTTCACGATCCCTGCATGCGAGGATGGCACATCCATGGTGGCCTTATCGGACTCCAGCGTAATGAGGGACTGCTCTTTCTCAACACGATCACCTGGCTTAATATGCACCTCAATCACAGGCACATCTTGGTAGTCCCCGATGTCTGGAACCTTGATTTCAAGTAATTGACTCATGATGGCCTTACATCTTCATGGGGTTGGGTTTATTCGGATCAATTTGGTACTTACTGATCGCTTGGGCAACCTTACTGCGATCAATCTTCCCATCATCGGCCAAGGTCTTTAGTGCAGCAACCGTGACCCAGCGACGATCTACCTCAAAAAAGTGCCGGAGTTGCTCGCGAGTATCCGAACGCCCAAAGCCATCGGTACCTAGCACTTCATAACGACGGCCGAGGTTCTGAATCGCCGGACGAATTTGCTCTGCAAACAAGCGCATGTAATCGGTTGCAGCAATGACTGGGCCCTGACTATCTTTTAATAGACGCTCGACATGCGATAGCGTAGGAGAAGCTGTTGGGTTCAGTAAATTCCTGCGATTCGTTTCATTCCAATCCCGTCCAAGCTCATTCATGCTAGGGCAGCCCCACAGATCGGAAGCGACGCCCCAATCTTGGTTTAGCAGCTCTGCGGCAGCAATCACTTCGCGGAAGATGGTGCCACTACCGAGTAGTTGAACGCGCAATGGATTTTTTGCATCGCCCATCGATTGCAACTTGTACATCCCCTTAATAATGTCTTGCTCCGCACCCTTGGGCATCGCTGGATGGGCATAGTTCTCATTCATTAAGGTGATGTAGTAATAAACATCCTCTTGCTCGGTCAGCATGCGACGCATACCATCCTGAATCACAACCGCCAACTCAAAGGCAAAGGTTGGGTCATAGCTCACGCAGTTCGGAACGGCTGCCGCCCAGATCTGACTATGACCATCTTCGTGTTGCAAGCCCTCACCATTGAGTGTGGTGCGACCCGCAGTGCCGCCCAGGAGGAATCCGCGACTGCGCATATCGCCAGCAGCCCATGCCAAATCACCAATGCGTTGGAAGCCAAACATCGAATAGAAGATGTAAAACGGTAGCATCGGTACGCCATGCGTGGAATACGATGTTGCTGCTGCGATCCAGTCGCACATGCCACCCGCTTCGTTGATGCCTTCTTGCAGAATTTGTCCTGCCTTATCTTCTTTGTAGAACATCAACTGATCATGATCTTCTGGGGTGTAGAGCTGTCCTAGTTGATTCCAGATACCGAGTTGGCGGAACATGCCCTCCATACCAAAGGTCCGCGACTCGTCTGGCACGATCGGCACAACCCGGCGACCAATGGTCTTATCGCGCACAACCGTATTGAGTAGACGCACAAAGGCCATCGTGGTTGAGATCTCACGCCCTTCAGCAGTTGCCTCTAATAGTGGGGTAAATGCATCTAACGCAGGAACTGGCAAACTCTCGGCTTTTGCTCGGCGTTGTGGCAAATAGCCACCAAGCTCCATGCGCCGCGCCCGCATGTATTCCAGCTCAGGACTGCCCTCTGGAAACTTCACAAAGGGCATATCGGCCAATTGATCGTCACTCACTGGAATCTCAAAGCGATCCCTAAAACGTACGACGTCATCGTGACTCATTTTCTTGGCCTGGTGGGCAATGTTCATGCCCTCACCCGACCCGCCCATCCCATAGCCTTTAATTGTCTTTGCAAGGATTACGGTGGGTTGACCGCGATGGTTCACAGCCGATTGAAATGCGGCAAATACTTTATGGGGATCATGGCCTCCGCGATTAAGGTTCCAGATATCCTCATCGCTCCAATCAGCAACCAAGGCTTTAAGTTCTGGGGTATTAAATACCTTCTCACGCACGTAGGCACCATTTTTAGCTTTCATGGTCTGGTACTCACCATCCACAATCTCACCCAAGCGCTGCATCAAGATGCCGTTCTTATCGCGCGCAAAGAGCGCGTCCCAATGACCGCCCCACACCACTTTGATGACATTCCAGCCAGAGCCTCGGAACTCGCTTTCAAGCTCCTGAATAATCTTGCCGTTACCACGAACGGGACCATCTAAGCGCTGCAGATTGCAGTTCACAACAAAGATGAGGTTATCGAGTTTCTCGCGACCCGCCATGCCGATCGCACCAAGCGACTCAGGCTCATCGGTCTCACCATCGCCTAAGAAGGCCCACACTTTGCGCCCTTCGGTCTTGGCAAAACCACGATCCTCGAGGTACCGCATAAAGCGTGCTTGATAAATAGCCATAATGGGACCGAGACCCATCGATACCGTGGGGAACTGCCAAAAGTCTGGCATCAACCAAGGATGAGGGTAGCTTGAGATACCTTTGCCATCCACCTCTTGGCGGAAGTTATTGAGTTGCTCGTCACTTAAACGACCCAACATATAAGCACGGGCATATACGCCAGGTGCCGAGTGTCCTTGTACAAAAATAAGATCGCCGCCATGCTGTGCGGACGGTGCGTGCCAAAAGTGGTTGTATCCAACATCGTACAAAGTGGCCGCAGATTGGAAGGAGGAGATGTGTCCTCCTACGTTGGTGTCTTTATTAGCCCGCAATACCATCGCCATGGCATTCCATCGTGTAAACGATCGAATCCGATGCTCGATATTTTGATCGCCTGGGATCCGCGCTTGGATCTCTACTGGAATCGTATTGATATAAGGCGTCTCGGCATGAAATGGTTGATCAACACCATTCACACGCGCATGCGCAATTTGTTGATCGATCAGATACGCGGCACGGTCGGTGCCTTCGTGTTTGATCACACCATCGAGTGCCTCTAACCACTCTTTGGTTTCCACTGGATCCGCATCCAATTGGTTCATTTGACCTGCCACTTGCTCGGGTACAGCTGCCATGGTTTGCCTCCGTTTTATCGATAACAAGGGATTGTGTCCCCCTATGGCTAATATTTTAAGAATAGGTAACGATTGTGACAATTTATTTTCCACATTCCGGTAATCTTTATCACTATATGAAATTATGGTGCGATGCAAAGCCCTTTATATTAGGAACTTCCATGAACTAGAAAGACCCTTGGATTGGCTACCGGGAACTCCTTACAAGTAAAGCTCTACGAAGCATTTAAACGAATGCCTTCGATACGACGGTTTATTGGTTCGCGCCTCGTCTATACGCCACTAATGGCAATCGTCATTTTTCTGGTGGTGATGGCAATCATCTTAGGAACCCTACAAGTTCAAGAACGGCAACAACAAGAAGGGTCCCTCTTTCGCGAACTGAGTTTGGTGAAACAACGAATTCAGCTACGCTTTGTCAACAACAGTGAAGCCTTGCAATCCTTTAGTCGCGATCTTGCACAAACCCAAAATGATCGCGTAGCACGCGACAAGGTCTTGGCTCAAATCGAATCGTTTGTTTTGGGGAACCCAGAAATCTTGCAGCTCATCTGGCTAAACGATAACGAGTGGCGCCAATGGATGGTGCCGCCCCCAGCGCGCAATAACGAATGGTTCGATGTGGTGCCTCAAGCAACGGATATTGATCGCGAACTCAAGAAAGCGGTGTTCTTAAGTCGCGAAACTAACCGACCCGCTTATAGTCAAGTCATTAGCCTCACCGTTCCCAAAGATGATCCGATGATGAGCGAGCGTCAATCGGTTTTTTGGGAGGTCATTTCAATCTTCAAAGATGGAGAAGCGACAGGTGCACTGGCGGTGATGTACTCCAGCCAAGGGATCTTGCAATACATTATCCCGCCTGAGTTAAAGAGCCAGCATCGCTACTCCTTAATTGGTAAGGACAACCGAGTACTCGCTATCTCATCGGATCGTGATACGCCCACGCGCTCACTAAGCAATGAAACCAGTTTGGATTTTGGCGCGCTTGGTCCCAACATCATGTTACGTGTCGACACCTACCCGCCACCAACCGATCTTACCTTTCGGATGCTCTTGGGGGTTGTGATTGGCTTGTCTGCCTTTGTGGTCTGGAGCTTGTGGTCGGTTCTAAAGCAAATGCAGGTTCGCCAATTAACTGAAGCCAACTTGCGTACCGAGAGTAGTTTTCGTAAGGTATTGGAGGACTCGATGCCAGTTGGAATTCGGGCGCATGATATGGAAAGGCGCATTACCTATGTCAATCGATCGTTTTCTGAGATGACAGGTTGGGCCCAGGAAGAATTGCTTGGATTAAAGCCTCCATTTCCATTCTGGCCAGCGGAGCTCCACGAAGAGTTAATGCAAAAGATGGCTGGTGCTCTCGAAGGTAATGTCAAGAGCGGGATCGAGGGTACGATTCAGCGTAAAGATGGAACCCGAATTGCAACGCGCACCTTTATCGCTCCATTAATTAATGATAAGGGCCAGCAAACCGGTTGGGTAACATCAGTAATTGATATCTCCGAACCAAAAAAGATCCGAGAAGAGTTAACCGCCACCCAAGAACGCTTTGTAACCGTACTTGAAGGTTTGGATGCTGCAGTATCGGTGGTCTCGATTGAAACAGGCGAACTCCTCTTTGCCAATCGCTACTACCGCGAGCGCTTTGGTGATACTGCGAGAGGGCATATTGATCTAACCGGTCATGAAATGGATCCATCCTCCATCTTCCATTTTGAGGGTGATAACGTGGATGCCCTAGCCGGCTTACCGGCCTCTGCTTTAAAACAATCCAATGAGATTGAGTCGGAGGAGATTCAGTTGCGGGGCGATACAACCCATTGGTATGAGGTGCGGCGTCGTTATATTTCATGGGTCGATGGCCACCTTGCACAGTTACTCATTGCGACCGATATTACGTTACGCAAGAACACCGAAGAGCTTGCACGTCAGCAAGAGGAACGGATGCAATTTACAAGTCGTCTTACCACCATGGGTGAAATGGCTTCTTCGCTTGCACACGAGCTCAACCAACCGCTCTCGGCCATCTCAAACTATTGCATGGGAATTGCCAAACGCCTATCGAGTACCCAAAACCCGCTCTCCAATGAGCTAGTTCCTGCATTAGAGAAAGCCAGCGACCAAGCCCATCGGGCAGGCACCATCATTTCGCGCATTCGAAGCTTTGTAAAGCGCAGCGAGCCGCAAAGTAAGTTGTGCAACATTGGTGACATCGTTGCCGACTCCGTTGGTCTCGTCGAGTTTGAAGCGAATCGACACCGCCTCAAGATTGTTTCCGAGATTGCACCCGATATTCCTCAGGTTGAGCTTGATCCCGTTCTCATCCAGCAGGTTTTAGTGAACCTCCTGAAAAACTCCTTAGATAGCCTGCGTGAGGTTTACCCCCTCTCCTCGCGCTGGTCGGCTCCACCGGTGAAGATTAGTGCGGATCTCGAGACCAGCACCTTCCCCAGTATGCTCCGAATTCGGGTGACCGATGCCGGGGCTGGCATCGCCGAATCAGTGATCAGCCGCATGTTTGAGCCCTTCTTTAGTACCAAATCCGACGGAATGGGCATGGGTCTTAATATATGTCGCTCCATCATCGAGTCCCACCATGGTAGGCTGTGGGCCAAGAACCATATGGATACCGAGCACACCCGCTTGGTCGGCTGCACCTTTACAATTCTGTTACCGTTGGAATCCAATCAAATAACAAAGACGTCAATAGGAAATAGCAATGAACATGAGCAATCCACCGAAAACAACCCAGGCTGAAGTGGTTTATGTGGTTGACGACGATGAGGCAGTGCGCGACTCGCTCACCTGGTTACTTGAGAGTAATGGCTATACCGTCCGTTGCCATGCCAGTGCGGAGCGCTTCTTACAGTCCCTCCAAAATACGGATAAATCAACCATCTCATGCTTGATCTTGGATGTGCGTATGCCCGGTATGTCGGGTTTGGAACTTCAAGAGCGCCTCATCAGTGAGAACTTACCAATGCCCATTTCTTTTATTACTGGTCATGGGGATGTGTCAATGGCAGTGTCCACTATGAAACGTGGTGCGGTCGATTTTATTGAAAAGCCTTTTAAAGAAAATGAGTTGTGCGCCCTTGTTGAGCGGATGCTGACCAAGGCCCGTGTTGATTTTGCACAAGCCGATCAACGCAAGAACACCCAAAGCCTTTTGAGCAAACTGACTGGTCGTGAGCGTCAGGTATTAGAGCGCATTGTGGCAGGTCGTCTCAATAAGCAAATTGCTGACGATCTTAGCATCTCCATTAAAACCGTTGAAGCACACCGTGCCAACATCATGGAGAAGCTCAACGTCAATACCGTTGCTGATCTTTTGCGTCTTGCCCTCTCCTAATGATCTGATTACGAAGTCATGCCAGCCCAACTGATCGACGGTAATCTTCTCTCCAAAAAGCTTCGGGCTGAGATTGCAACTCGTTCAGCTATTCTCACCGCCAAAGGGGTGCGTCCAGGATTGGCAGTCATTGTGGTGGGAGATGACCCTGCGAGCCAAGTCTATGTTCGTAATAAAGTGAAAGCCTGTGAGGATGTGGGATTTCATTCGGTATTAGAGCGCTATCCTGCGGAGCTCGACGAGGCTCAACTTCTCGCCCGAATTGCTACCCTCAATGCGGATCCCAGTATTCATGGAATCCTGGTGCAATTACCTTTACCGAAGCATATCGCCGCGGACCGCGTCTTAGAAGCCATTGCTTCTGAGAAAGATGTGGATGGCTTTCATGTCGCCAATGCCGGAGCGCTCATGGTTGGTGCGCCGCTCTTTAAACCCTGCACGCCCTATGGCTGCATGAAGATGCTTGAGAGCATTGAGTACCCCTTACGCGGCGCTCGTGCCGTTGTCATTGGGGCATCCAATATTGTGGGTAAGCCCATGGCAATGCTTCTACTTCAAGCGGGTGCCACAGTTACGATTTGCAATAGCAAGACCAAAGATCTCAGCGTTCATACCAAAGAGGCCGATATCCTGGTCGTGGCAACTGGTAAGCCCAAAATGATTACGGGCAATATGATTAAGTCCGGCTCTGTGGTGATCGATGTCGGCATTAATCGCTTGCCCGATGGCAAACTCTGTGGCGATGTCGACTTTGATACAGCCAAGTATGTGGCGGGTTGGATTACTCCTGTCCCAGGTGGCGTGGGCCCCATGACCATCACCATGCTTCTCATGAACACCCTGGAGGCGGTTGAGCGCAGCATGAAGCCAGTGAGTAAGCTTAGCTAATTAGTATTGAGGGGAATACCAGTTTTTTTGCATTCGGGTAAGCTATCCCTATGAATGCTCCAATCAATCCCCCCTACCTCGATTCCCAAAATCCCCTCTTATCCTTTGGTCGCGGTATTGCGCAGTACGATGCCGTGCGCCCAGAGCAGATTGCTCCAGCCATTGAGCACTTGCTAGGTGTTTGCGAGACCGCGGTCACTCAGGCGGTAGATGCTAAAACACCAGCAACCTGGCTAGATTTAGTAGAACCCCTTGAAGATGCTACGGAGCTATTAGGGCGGTCGTGGGGTGTGGTATCGCACCTCAATGCAGTGGCTGATACTCCAGAACTTCGTACAGCCTATGGTGCAATGTTACCCAAGGTCACCGCCTTCTTTGCCAGCCTTGGGCAAAACCTAGCCCTCTACCAGCGCTATAAAGAGTTAAGAAATAGTTCTGCATTTGAAGCACTCAGCGTTGATCAAAAGAAAGTGATTGAGAACTCCCTGCGCGACTTTCGTTTAGGCGGTGCAGAGCTACCCGATGCTGATAAGCCTCGCTTTGCCCAGATCCAGGATGAACAAGCGATATTGGCTAAAGCGTTTTCGGATCACGTGCTTGATGCCACCGATGCCTTTGTGCATGTGGTGGCCTCAATCGATGATCTAGCTGGGCTGCCCGAGGATGTCATTGCGGCAGCGGCTGATACTGCCATACAAAAAGGCTTGGAGGGTTGGGCGTTTACTCTGCACTTTCCATCCTATTACCCAGTACAGCAATATGCTGAGAATCGCTCACTGCGGCGTCTCTTGTATGAGGCCTATGTAACCCGTGCCTCTGAGTTAGCTGTGCAATACGGTCGCGGTCAACTAGAATGGGATAACACCCAAAACATGATTGATCAATTGCGTCTGCGCGATGAAGAAGCTCGGATGCTGGGCTTTGCAAACTATGCAGCACTCAGCTTAGCTCCCAAGATGGCGCGAGATGTGGCCGAGGTCGATACCTTCTTAAGTGATTTTGCTCAACGAGCCAAACCATTTGCACAAAAGGACTGGCTAGAATTGCAAGAGTTTGGACATCAATCGCTAGGTCTTCAAACAATCGAGCCATGGGATATGGCATTTGTATCCGAGAGGCTCAAGCAAGCTCGGTACGCATTCTCTGAGAATGAACTCAAACAGTACTTTCCTCTGCCAAAGGTTTTGGAAGGATTATTTAGGGTAATCCAAACTCTATTCTCGGTCAGTATTCGCTCTGCATCATTACCAACATGGCATCCCAGCGTTCAGTCATTTGAGATCCAAAATAACCAACAACAAACCATTGCTTATTTTTATCTGGACCCCTATGCGCGTCCTGGTAAACGAGGTGGCGCATGGATGGACGATGCGCGCGGTCGTCGTGTGTTCAGCAATGGCGAAGTACAAGCCCCGGTCGCTTACCTAGTTTGTAACTTTGCTGCACCGGTTGAGGTCAATGGCCAGATGAAACCGCCCACCATTACCCATGATGATGTCATTACCCTCTTTCATGAGAGCGGTCATGGTCTTCACCACCTCCTCACGCAAGTTAATGCACTGGGAGTCTCTGGCATCAATGGTGTTGAATGGGATGCTGTTGAATTACCCAGCCAGTTTATGGAGAACTTCTGCTGGGAATGGGAAGTACTGCAAGGCATGACCGCTCATGTTGATACCGGTGAACCATTACCTCGATCCCTGTTTGACAAAATGCTAGAAGCCAAGAACTTCCAAAATGGTTTAACCACCATGCGTCAACTGGTGTTCTCGTTAACCGATTGGCGTTTGCATTCCCGCTTTGATGCCAACTCTGCGCAGGGTCAAGCTGTCTTAGACCTCGCTCGATCGATTAATAACGAATATCACGTGATCCCTCAAGCAACGATCTCGCGCTGGACCAATACCTTTAGCCATATCTTTGCGGGTGGTTATGCCGCTGGCTATTACAGCTATAAATGGGCTGAGGTTCTATCGGCAGATGTCTACTCGGCATTTGAGGAGGCGGCCAAGGTTAAGGGTACGGTCTTGGATCCAGAGACTGGCATTCGTTATCGCCAAGAGATTTTAGAGGTAGGTGGTAGTCGCCCTGCTGCCGAGTCATTTGAGGCATTTCGGGGTCGTCCTCCACAAATTGATGCGCTATTGCGTCATGGCGGCTTGGTGGCGCAGGCCTAGCTACTGCTTAATCCAAGCCTTTATTTGATCAATGGTTTGCTGCTCAATGTCATGAAAGCCATGATAAGAAAATGCTTGGCACGCATCACCCGTTGAGCTCCCACCTTCCATGGTAATCAAAGGTGTTTTATACCGCTCATGATTTGATTGGGTACTGGCATAGGTGGTCAAATGGCATGGATCATTTTTATGATGAACCATTAGGTGTCTACTCTTGAACTTGCGAGTATCAAAGCGGGCAATTTGGTTCATGGATGCTGTATGAATGATGCAATTGATCTTACCGTCAAACTTTTCCGCCAATCCCATTGTGGAGTAGGTACTCCGACTGGTTCCCACCATACAGATTTTGGCATTTGGGAAGCGTGTCCCTAAATCATTAATTAAGGCACCCATCCTTTCTGGGCTCTCCGTTGAATTAGTTGAGGCTGTTGCAAATTGCGAATCACAAAACCGGTTCCTGGAACGAATCAGGAAGTTGCCAGCGAAGTCAAATTGCAACTTACCCTCGTTATTGATGTGCGGATTGAGAGTACCAGCTCCTCCGGGCATTAAGATTAAAACGTACTGGGGTGATTGATTTTGACTAGTTAATATGTATGGAACTGTAAATTCATTTGAATACTTCACATTATCAATAAGCTGATCAGTACAGCTTGCATGTAGATGCAAACTTGTAAAAGACAAAATAGCAAAGACTATTAATCTCATGAGGCTACTGTTCAATAGGCAATCTGTGCGATTACCGGCGCATGATCCGATGGTTGCTCCCAGCCTCGGGGGGTCTTATCGATAGTGCTGGCTATACACTTTTCTTTGAGTTCTTTGCTTAGTAATACGTGATCTATGCGAAGGCCCGCATTGCGCCTAAACCCCATCATGCGATAGTCCCACCAGCTATAGGTCTTGGGTGCTTGTTCAAAGAGTCTGAAAGAGTCATACAGTCCCAATTGAATC
>Ga0214921_10000540_pt1 | contig 70684 bp, 66 predicted proteins | sample LL1505_MetaG_FD_177992 | JGI IMG/M metagenome (GOLD analysis project Ga0214921, IMG submission 177992) | Freshwater microbial communities from Lake Lanier, Atlanta, Georgia, United States - LL-1505 | ecosystem: Environmental > Aquatic > Freshwater > Lake | place: USA: Georgia | collected... | reverse complement strand
AGAGAGGGTTAGTACTGTTGGTCTGAGCTTAACAATTATTTAGGGTGTGGGAATCACTTTTCAGGAATCTGTTCATGACCAGACTTTTAACTATTGCCAAAATATTTGGCCTCTGCCTTCTAAGCCTATTGTCTTTCAATGCTGCGGCACAAAATTTCAACGCTCAAAAATCTGGCGTATGGGAAACACAAAACTTTCAGTTTCAAAATGGGCAAAGCCTGCCAAATTTGAAACTCGGTTACACCACGTTGGGAAATCCTCAAAACGAGGCCGTTCTGATCCTTCACGGCACAGCTGGAAACAGCAAAGGCATGCTCAATCCAGCATTTGGTGGACAGTTATTTGGTCCGGGCCAAGTTCTTGATGCAGAGAAATACTACGTCATTCTGCCCGATGCATTGGGCGCAGGGCAGTCGTCCAAACCATCTGACGGTATGCGAGCGAAGTTTCCTGAATACAACTACACAGACATGGTGAAGGCTCAGTACCTTCTGGTCAAAGAAGGTTTGGGTGTGAAGCACTTGCGCTTGGTTCTCGGCAATTCTATGGGAGGCATGCAGACTTGGCTTTGGGGCATCATGTATCCCGAATTTATGGACTTGCTGGTTCCCATGGCATCCATGCCAACAGAAATGTCAGGCAGAAATTGGATGATGCGCAGACTGATCATTGATTCTATTCGGAACGATCCAGAGTGGATGGGCGGCAACTATGTTCAACAACCCAAGAGTGCTCTGTTTGCAACAACTTTTTATGCAACCGCAACCAATGGCGGTAACCAATCGATTCAAAAAATAGCACCTAGCCGTGCTGCTGCAGATGCTCTTTTGGATCAAAGATTGAAAGGCCCGTTAATCGGCGATACCAATGACATCATGTACCAATGGGCATCGTCGAAAGATTACAACCCCTCTGCACAACTAGACAAAATCAAAGCGCGCGTGCTGGCCATTAACTCTGCCGACGACGAAAGAAATCCTCCCGAATTGGGCATCATGGAAAAATCTTTGAAAGTCCTGCCCAACGCATCACTGTTTTTAATTCCCGCTAGCGAACAAACTTCTGGGCATGGCACCACCGGGCAAGCACGTTGGTGGAAGGACGAACTGGCCAAGGCTCTGAATTCAACCTCCAAAAAGTAAGTTTGAAACCATTCAGCCAATGAACTGCTGATGCCACAAACGGGAGGTTTTCAAGTGAACTTTCAGTTCGTCTGCAATTTTTCCGCATTGCGAAATTTCATCTCATTTTTTATCAATGTAGCCCTGTCAAAGACTCATCAAGGGCTACTTTTAAGATCTAATACTGCTTGCACCAATCTCTCATGCAGTTATAAAAAAGAGGACGAAAATGACCAATCAAAAATCCAAAATTATTTACACCCTGACCGACGAAGCCCCATTGCTGGCAACGGCGGCTTTTTTGCCAGTCATTCAAACTTTCACTCAGCCTGCTGACATCGAAGTTGAAACCAGTGACATTTCTGTAGCGGGTCGCGTTTTGGGAGAATTTCCAGACTTCCTCACGCCTGAGCAACAAGTGCCTGACAACTTGGCAGATTTGGGCAAGCGCACCCTGCTTCCCGAAACCAACATCATCAAATTGCCCAACATCAGCGCTTCTGTCCATCAGTTGGCTGGCGTGATCAAAGAACTCCAGTCCAAAGGATTTCGCGTTCCCGACTACCCAGAAGATCCTAAAACAGATGCTGAAAAAGCCATTCGCGCACGCTACTCAAAATGCCTAGGCAGCGCTGTCAATCCAGTTTTGCGAGAAGGCAACTCAGACCGCCGCGCTCCTTTGGCTGTTAAGAATTACGCCAGAAAAAACCCCCACAGCATGGGTGAATGGAGCATGGCTTCCAGAACACACGTGGCTCACATGAAACACGGCGACTTCTACCATGGCGAAAAATCCATGACCCTAGACAAAGCACGCGATGTCCGCATGGAACTTGTCACCAAGTCTGGCAAGACCATGGTGCTGAAGCCTAAAGTCTCATTGTTGGCTGGCGAAATCATCGACAGCATGTTCATGAGCAAAAAAGCGCTGTGCGAGTTTTACGAGGAGCAAATGGAAGACGCTCGCAAATCTGGCGTGATGTTCTCTTTGCACGTCAAAGCCACCATGATGAAAGTGTCGCACCCCATTGTGTTTGGACACGCTGTCAAAATTTTCTACAAAGAAGCCTTTGAAAAGCATGGCAAGGTTTTTGATGAGTTGGGTATCAATGTCAACAACGGCATGGTCGATCTTGAAGAGAAGATAGAAACATTGCCCCATTCTTTGCATGACGAAATCGTTCGCGACCTGCACGCTTGCCACGAGCACCGCCCCGATTTGGCCATGGTGGACTCTGCCAAAGGCATTACCAATTTGCACGCACCCAACGATGTGATCGTGGATGCCTCCATGCCAGCCATGATTCGCATTGGCGGCAAAATGTGGGGTGCTGACGGCAAACCCAAAGACACCAAGGCAGTTATCCCCGAGTCCACATTTGCCCGCATCTACCAAGAAGTCATCAATTTCTGCAAGACCAACGGCAACTTTGATCCCCGCACCATGGGCACAGTGCCCAACGTTGGCCTGATGGCTCAACAGGCTGAGGAATACGGCTCACACGACAAGACATTTGAAATCGCAGAAGATGGCGTGGCCAACATTGTCGATATTGCCACCGGAGAGGTCTTGCTGTCACAAAACGTTGAAAGTGGTGACATCTGGCGCATGTGCCAAGTTAAAGATGCCCCTATTCGCGATTGGGTGAAGTTGGCTGTCACGCGTGCACGCAACTCAGGCACACCTGCATTGTTCTGGCTTGATCCCTATCGCCCGCACGAAGCCGAGATGATCAAGAAGGTGGAAACCTACTTGAAAGACCACGATACCAAGGGCTTGGACATTCAAATCATGTCTCAGGTTCGCGCCATGCGCTACACCCTTGAACGCGTCATCCGCGGTCTGGATACCATTTCTGTCACTGGCAACATTTTGCGCGACTACCTCACCGACTTGTTCCCCATCATGGAGTTAGGCACCAGCGCCAAGATGCTGTCTATCGTGCCCCTCATGGCAGGTGGCGGCATGTACGAAACGGGCGCAGGCGGTTCGGCGCCTAAGCATGTCAAGCAATTGGTTGAAGAGAACCACTTGCGTTGGGACTCCCTGGGAGAGTTCTTGGCCTTGGCTGTTTCCTTAGAAGATTTGGGCATTAAAACAGGTAACACCAAAGCCAAAGTATTGGCCAAAACTTTGGATGCAGCCACGGGTTCATTGTTAAACAACAACAAAAACCCTTCCACCAAAACCGGTGAATTGGATAACCGTGGAAGTCAGTTTTACTTGGCCATGTATTGGGCCCAAGAGCTAGCGGCGCAAACTGAAGACAAAGACTTGCAAAGCAAGTTTGCAGGTTTGGCCAAATCTTTGACTGACAATGAACAGCAAATTGTGGAAGAACTGAAGACCGTACAAGGAAAACCAGTCGACATTGGCGGCTATTACAAGCCTTCAGCCGAACTGCTGCAAAAAGTCATGTGCCCAAGCCATACTTTCAATGAAATTTTAAAATCAGCTCGCGCATAAAACCAGCCATTTAAATTTCATTTGCCCCTCTGCGCTGCGTCCAAGCCGCATCATTCGAGATGCGGCTTTTTTCTGCCCCTTACTCAAACAAATCCGTTTGGTTTAAATTTTCAGGGACGCAACGATCCGTCTGTTTTTTAGATTTTTTCAGATGGGGGGGCGCCTTGATGGGTGACAACTCTAAGATGGCTGGTTTTTTTTGAAGTTGGCTAACAGGTGCTGAAGCTTGATGCACTGGCGCATCATGGGTTAATTCAGCGGGCCAGCGCTTTAAACGCTTTAACTCTCCGCGGTTCATACATCGGTACAAGGCCAACAATTCGCCCGAGGTCTCGGACTCCAATGCCACGTAAGACTTACCAAGGTAATTAATTTGTCTGGCTGCAATCTGCAAAACGACATCACTGCCTTTGAGATCAGTTCTTGAATAAGCCGTAATGGCTCGCAATAGGATCTTGTTCATTTAAGGTCTAGTTAATTAACAGGTAGTTTTTAAACAGGTCGCCAAAAAACCAGTAGTTTACAAGCATTTTGTTTGTACACAATCTGTTAAAAAACAAGAACTTAACCAATAACGGAGTCCCAAATGAGTTTCAAAGAGACTAGAAACAAACCAGCCTGAACCAATTTAAAAAACCAAGCATCAGCAATACGCTTGGTGAGATAGGCTCCTACAAAAGTGCCTGCAAGCGCAAAAGGCACCAAAACAGCCGCACCCATTAAATCCTCCACACTGTAGGGGCTGAGATTTTGATAAGGGCCGATTTTTGCAAAATTAATGATGGCAAACAGAATGGTGGCTGTCCCCGCAAACTCTGCTTTGGGCAATTTTTGAGGCAGCACAAATACTTGAAATGGCGGGCCACCTGCATGCGCAATGAAACTCGTAAAACCAGCGCCAGCACCCCAAAAAATACCTTTGGGAACTGAGGCAGGCAAAGCAGCGTCACCTTGACCTCGTTTGAACCAAGTCTGCAAACAAAAGCTCACCCCAACCAAACCAATGATCAATTTGATGGTCTGATCTGAAATCATGGAGGCTGTGAGCCACCCTATCAAAACGCCCAAGAGCCCAGCTGGCACCAAAATCTTCAAATTGATGGCGCTGTAATTTCTTCGATAAAGCCATACGCCAACGACATCAGAGATCACGAAGAGTGGCAGTAAAAGAACCGCTGCTTTCACTGGCGACATGACCAAAGACAGCAAGGGCACCGACATCATGCCAACCAAAGGTAAGCCTCCTTTGGACATGCCAATGAGCATGGCTGAACAACTGGCAAGCACCAAATACTGACTAATTTCCATGGCGACCTTGAGTTAAATCACTTTCAAGCGTGGGTAGCTTATGCAAATAGCTTGGGGTACTTCAAGATTCGCCAGCAACTGTAGGTAGCCAGACCAGAAATACCCAGTGTGACCCATATCACGAGCACATAACTTTGAGTCATGTCAAAAACTTGCCCGGCCAAAACAGGCCCCAACAAGTTGCCTAAGGCCGCACCGGTGTAAAGCGTGCCAATGATGGCTGAGACTGCCCTGCCCCCAAACAAATCCATGCAAATTGCAGGTAGCAACGAAACAATGCTGCCATAACTGAGCCCAAACCAAATGGCAAACAACGCAAAGGTCCATGGGTCTTGAGCGAGCGCCCAAATTAAATAAGAAAGACCCATCAGGCACTGCATCAACATGAGTGTTTTGATGCGCCCAATGCGATCGGCCAACCAACCAATGGCAAATCTACCAACTAGACTACCAATCCCGATTAAACCAACCAAGCCCACCGCTTGCGCATCTGGCACACCTGCATCCCTGGCTGCCGCAGAAATGTGCGCAAAGGGGATGAACATGACTGGTGCGCCCAGCAGAGTGCCCAAATAAAGCCATTTGAAAGAAGCTGTTTTCAAGGCGTCCGAAAGCGTCAAACCGGGAAGTACGCCGCTGGTGCTACCACTGACATTGGGGGCTCGCTTCAATAAAAATCCAGCCGTCAAACCAATCAGCAGCACCCCAACAGACATCAGTTGAAGCGCATTTCGCCAATCAACCTCTGTCAGTAAATAGCTCACAAAGACCGGCAAAATGAGCGTTCCTGCACCGACGCCAGAGCTGGCAATGCCTGAAGCCAATCCCCGTCGTTTGGTAAACCATGGCTGAACTGAAGCAATCGAAGGGGTATAGACAAAGGCAATACCCAAACCGACCAATAGCCCATAGCTGAGATAGACGGTAGTCAAATTTTGTGCCAAGCTGGTTAAAAACAAACCCAGAGCAATGAAGACCATGCCCATCATGCAGACCAACCTAGGCCCCCACCGATCGGCCAACATGCCGCCACCGGCACCCAAAACAAAATAAACCAGGCCGCAGAGACCAAAGATCCAAGACACATCAGCCCGCTGCGCTGAAAACTCTTTGGCAAAATTTTCAAAAAATGCCGCAAACGAATAGGAAACACCAAAAATGACGGCAAGACAAACAAAAGTTGCCCATACAACCACCCATGCTCTGCGGGATTCCATGTTTTCTTAAACCTTGATTGCCATGGCAATAGGGCTGGAATGGATTTGATTTGGCATGGCGTGTCTGACTGTGCTCACTATTTGGCGTTTCTGTAGTCTCATTGATTGGGCCTAGTTTAGTGTTTTTTGAAATCACCCTAATTTTTCTCTCGCCTCAAGTCAGGAAGCTCCAAAGTCAATTTATGCTCTAGCCCATTGACACAGAAAGTACTTTGTATGAGTTCTCCCATCACCCCAAGGCTTCCGGGCATTCGATTTGTGCACTCCCCTGGGCCGACCCATGTGCCAGATGAAGTCATGCACGCCATGCAAAGGCCCATGACGGATCTGGCAGACCCCCGTGTGGGTGCCCTGATTGCCGCTTGCGAAAAAGGCATGAAAGAGTTACTCCATTCCCCTGCCTCTGATGTTTTCTTCTACGCCAGCAATGGACATGGTGTTTGGGAAGCGGCATCGGCCAATTTAGGCTCTGACCAGCACAGCCTTCTCATTGCAGGCTCTGGCCACTTCTCAGACCAGTGGGCCATTCAAACCAGTTCGCTAGGCCTTTCTGTCATCAGAACACCTCACATCGAAGGCCAGCAAATTGATGCAGGTGCCATTGAGGCAGCACTGCGCGCAGACCCAGAGCACAAAATTTCTGCCGTCATGGTGGTTCATACTGACACCGCAAGTGGCATTACAAGCGACCTTCAAGCTGTTCGCGATGCCATTGATCGCACGGGTCATCCAGCGATTTATGTAGTCGATGTGGTGGCTTCATTGGGCGCAGCCCCTTTTAACATGGATGCACTGGGCGCAGATGTGTGTTTGGGCAGCTCTCAAAAGGGCTTGATGATGCCGCCAGGCTTGGGCTTTGTGGCCGTCAATGCCAAAGCTTTTGCTTGGTCTAAGGAGCACGCCAAACCTCGCTACTACTGGAGCTGGCTTGAGCGCAAAACCGACAACCAATCGGCCAAATTTTGCGGTACGCCACCTTTAGCGCACCTTGCAGGTTTAGAGGTTTCATTGAGCTTGCTAAAAGCAGAAGGCCTGTCAGCCGTGCATGCGCGTCACCAGCGTTTGGGCGCTGCAGTCCGTGCAGCCGTCACTTGCTGGGCTACCGCTGGCGCCATCAAACTGCATTGCCAAGACCCCAAAGCATTTTCATCGTCGGTCACCGCCATTGAAGTGGCGCCTGGCATTGACCCAGAAGCCATGCGCGAGGTGGCACGCGAAAAATTTCAAGTCGCCATTGCTGGTGGATTGGGTCCCTTGGCTGGACGCGTCTTCAGAATTGGTCATTTAGGCGATATGAACGAACCCATGATTTTAGGTGCGCTTGCCGGCGTTGAAGCCGCCATGACGGTTCAAAATATTCCTTATGGCCCCAATGGCATGGCTGCTGCCATTGCCTACTTGGCACAACACACACCTTGAGTGACCCCACACTGGTTTTGAGTGATCCAATCAGGGCGACCCGTTGGATCCGCAGTCACTCTCATGCTTAAGAATCTTGGGGGGGTATTTCTAGCGCTTGGTACAAGGGCAAGATATCAGCTCGAATTTGGGGGAAGTGGTAGGCGTAAAAAAGCGCTGATAGGAAGCCCATGGTCCCCAAAAGTGCCAATGCATATTGGCTTCCAATGTGGTCGGCCAACCAGCCCGAGCACAGTGACCCCAAAGGCGACATCCCCAAGAAAGACATCACGTACAAAGCCGCAACCCTCCCACGCAATTCGTCTGGCACGATGCTTTGAAGCACCGTGTTGGTGGACGCAGCCGTCAGCATCATGCTCAGGGCAGAAACAAACAACATCGGCATGGCAATCCACAAACTCTCAGAGAAAGAAAAGGCAACCAAGGTCAGGGCTGCTACACCAGCGCTCCAACCGATCACTTTGAAAAGGCCCCGAATGTTAGTTCGAGAGGCAAGGTAGATCATGCCGCAGACCGCGCCCAATCCGGCAGAACTGTAAAGCAAGCCCAGTGTTCTGGAATCACCATGAAATCTTTCGCTGGCAAACCAAGGCATGAGCGAACCATACGATTGCAAAGAAAAACTGCTCACTGCCAAAAGCAAAAGCGCACAGCGGCTTGGAAAAAATCCATATGCATAGTCAATCCCCACCATCAGTTGCTTCAATATGCTTGAGGGACCGTGTCGCGCAACATGCTGTGCAATCTGGGTGGCACGCAGTGCTGAAAGCACCGCCAAACGCATGATGCAGTTGACGGCAAAACTCCAAACCTCGCCAAAAGTGGCCGTCACCAAACCGCCCAGCATCGGACCAATGAACCTGGCACCATTCATCACCGTTGAATTGAGTGCGATGGCGTTGGTGAGCTCTTGCCGATTGGGCAAAAGCTTAGAAATGAGCGCTTGTCTGGCAGGTGCATCAAATGCGTTGCCTAAACCAAGTATGGCGTTGCCAATGACCACATGCCAAGCCTCGATATGACCACTGACCATCAGTGAAAGCATGACCAAAGACTGCAACATGGCCAAGGTGTTGGTTGCAAACAATACACGCCGAACATCTAGTCGGTCTAGCAAGACACCTGCAAATGGGGTGATGAGCAGCATGGGAATTTGCAAGCTGAATGCAGCCAAGCCCAACATCAATGTGGAGCCAGAGAGTTGGTAGACCAGCCAACTGGTAGCGATCAATTGCACCCAATTGCCTATTTGAGAGGTACCTTGACCCACGATGAACAAACGAAAATTCCGGTGCTGAAGGGCACGCAGACTGTTCGGTAGTTTCATGGGTTCAGATCCTGATCAATAGGCTGGCTTCGCCTGGCAGTGATTCTAGTGTGCGGCGAAATGGCAAAATGAAGCTTCTCATTTCCAAATTCTCACAACACAAGGATGCCATCATGGTCCAGCGGTTTGATGTCGGTGCTCGGCTTTCTGAAATGGCCATTCACAACGGCGTGGTGTACTTGGCAGGTCAAATTCCTGAAGACCCAAATTTAGACATTGAAGGGCAAACACTTCAGGTTTTGCATGCCATTGATCGCTTGCTTGCACGCGCTGGCACAGACAAGCGCAATTTGCTGATGGTGCAAATATTTTTGGTGGACTTGAACGATTTTGAAGGCATGAACCGTGTTTGGGACAGCTGGGTAGTTCCCGGCCACACCCCACCCAGAGCGACCGTTCAAGCCAACTTGGCTTCCGACAAATGGCGTTTAGAGGTGGTTGCCACTGCCGCTCTTTAAATGGGCGTTCATTTCTTCTTCGTTGGGCAAAAAGAACACGATCACGGCGCCCAAAGCAGCCACAACGGTCAGTGCCATCATGAGCTGCGTAAAGCCAGCCACCTTGACCACAGGGCCTAACAAATAAACGGCTACTGAGCTAAAACCAAACGAAATAGCGATGCGCGTGCCACTCACGCGCGAACGCATGGCGTCGTCAATGTAACGAACCACCATGGTGTCGCTAAAAGGAATGGCACCAAAAACCATCACCATGTAGCCGATGGCTGCTGCATACCAAACCCAACCAGAGGTTTGCGAGGCGATGCCAAATGCCACAATTTGAAGCAGTAAAACAACTAAGAAAAGAGGTTTGACGGCAAACCGGTCAAGCAGTCGCCCCACAAGCAATTGCGCCAACGAAGCCACCGCATAAATGGCGGCCAACAGCATGCCTAAACGCGAGGGGTCGTTCACCAAGCCATCTAAGCGCTCGGCCAACAACTGGGCATTGCCGTTGGTGGTAATGTTGAATAAAACGCTGGTGGTGGTAGCTGTTGCAACCATGACCGCAAATGTTCGCCAAGCCACGTGCTTAGGCAACTGAACAGAATGGGATTTCTTTTTGGCAGGCGCACTTGTCTCTCTGGGTGCACACCAAGCAAAAGCGAAGCCGCAGGCAATCGAGACCAAGCCAGGCACTATGAATGCCACTCGCCACCCCTGCCAGGCAACCAAAAAACCTGTAGAAAGTGCAGCCAGTGCAATCCCTAAATTGCCTGCCAAGCCATTGACCCCAATGGTGATGCCAGGCCGAACTGCTTTTTGGACCAACATGGGAATGCCAACGGGGTGGTAAATGGCCGAAAAAACGCCCAAAACAGTGAGCGCAATGCCCATTTGAAGCGGTGTTTGAGTGAGCGAAACACCGATGGCCGAAAGACCCATGCCGAAAAAGAACACCAACATCATTTGTCGTCGGCCCCACAAATCGCCCAAGCGTCCGGCAGGGATAGAGGCAAAGCCAAACATCATGAAGGCTCCCACCGTATAGGGCATCATGTCTTCCCAACCGTCGACCCCAAAATCTTGGGCGATGGCACTCACAGCTGTTGCAAAAATCAGTAAAAACAAATGATCAAGCGCATGGCCGATGTTCAGCATCAATGAAGGTAGAAATGGCATTCAAATTCGATTCAAGTTTTGAGACATCACAGGGACATCGACTGAAACATCTTGGGCAGCGACGGTGAAGTAGCCTTCAGAGCCATCATTAAACCGCGAAATTTGAAGTTTTGCTGTGAACTTGACTCACAGAATCAAGGGAATATCCTGTGCTCAAAATCATCAAAGTCAAATAGGCTAGAGGCTCAATTTCGATCCAGAGGAGTTTTAAATGGCATCTTTCAAGTTACGCCCATCATTTTCATGGGTCTCCACTTTGGCTTTCTCATTGGGCGTGGCAAGTACCTTGCTGACTGCCCCCGCTGCATTGGCGCAAGCATTTCCAAATAAACCTATTCGATTGGTCTGCCCCTTTCCCCCCGGTGGTGCTGTCGATATTGCTTCTCGCGCCATCGCCCAAGAATTGTCCAAAAATTTAGGTCAACCCGTGACCGTCGATAACAAGCCTGGTGCCGGTGGCAACATTGGCGGCACAGATGTGGCTCGGTCCAACCCCGATGGTTACACCTTGTTTATGACCACCAGCGGCATTCAAGCCATTAACCCGGCGCTTTATGCCAAGATGCCTTTTGATCCCAACAAAGATCTCACGCCAGTATCAGCCTTGGTCTCCCTCAACAACGTTTTGGTGCTACACCCTTCAGTCAAAGCCAACTCTGTTGCAGAAGTCATCGCTCTGGCTAAAGCACAACCTGGGGCCATCAACTACGCCTCCAGTGGCAGTGGCACCAGCATTCACATGTCGGGAGAGATGTTCAGGTCACTGACCAACATCAGCATGACCCACATCCCCTACAAAGGCAGTGCACCAGCATTGAATGACCTTCTAGGGGGTCAAGTCATGATGATGTTTGACAACATTCCATCAGCCATTCCGCACATCAAGTCTGGCAAGCTCAGGGCTTTGGCCACCACCGGTGCAAAGCGCGACCCATTGTTGCCCGACTTGCCTACAGTGGCTGAAGCAGGTGTACCAGGCTATGAGTCTGGCGTGTGGTTTGGTCTTGCCGTTGCAGCCAACACGCCCCGCGATGTGGTGATGAAGCTCAACGCTGAAGCAGTCAAGGGCACGAAGTCGCCTGAATTCATCAAGCGCATGACCGACTTGGGCTACATCATCATGGGAACCAGCCCAGAAACAATGGCCGAAATGAACAAAGCTGAAGTTCAACGCTGGGGGCCGATTGTCAAAGCTTCAGGCGCCAAGGCTGATTAATTTCAACCCCATATAACCCAAGCTAAAAGGCTGACAAGGTTTGCGAATTGATTCAAGCTTGCAGCTGCCATGAACGACGTTTTTAAAATTGTTTTTCATGGCGAGAACTCCGCTAATTTTCGGACTGGTATTGAAGGCCTGCTGCACCACACCCATGAGATTGTGTGTGTGTCTCAGGGCCTTCAAGAGCCTGGCGAACAAGCGCATTTTGAATCAGCCGATGTGGTGGTGGGAGTTGCATTGAATGCAAGCATGCCTCAGCCCCGCAAAATGCGATTGCTACAGGCACCTGCGGCGGGTACGGATGGCATTCAACGCGAATGCCTGCCGCCTCACAGCCAACTGGCCAATTGCTTTGGCCATGAAAACGCCATTGCAGAGTACGTCATGACAGCATTGCTCATGCGACATGTCCCCTTGGTCGAGGCAGATCAAGGTCTTCGTCAAGGCCATTGGAAATTCTTTGCAGGGCGACCTGGCGCTCTTCGAAGCGAGTTGGGATCTCAAACCTTGGGTGTTTTGGGGTTCGGTCACATTGCGAAAACCTTGGCACAGCGAGCCAAGGCCTTTGACATGCGTGTGGTGGTTGCCAACCGAAGCCCGTTGGGCCTAGAGGCAACAAGCGTGGTTGATCAAAGTTTCAAACTTTCAGATTTGAACGCCTTCATGGCGTCTTGCGATGTGGTGGTGGTCACATTGCCACTCACAGAGAACACCAAAGGCTTAGTTGGTCAAGCTGCTTTGTCAGCCATGAAACCTAGCGCGATCATTGTGAATGTGGGACGAGGCCCTGTGATTGATGAAACAGCTTTGTTTCAAACACTCCAGCGCCAACAAATTGCAGGGGCAATCATTGATACTTGGTACCAATATCCCAGTGCTGAAACGGCGCAGTGCGCGCCCTCCCAATTCAACTTTGCCAGCTTGCAAAATGTTGTGATGACACCCCACATGTCAGGCTGGACAGAGGGCACGGTTCGAAGACGCCAGCAAACCATTGCCAACAACATCAATCGATTGAGTCAGGGACTGCCGCTCCAGAATGTGATCACTGAATAGTCTAAGCGCTTTGGCGAGAAATGATTTCAAAACCCAAATCAAGCTGTGGCACCTCAGGCGTCTCCCCCCGAATCAGTTGAAGCAACATCTGTGCGGCGGACTCTCCGACTTGGGCTCGAGGTGTTTTGACCGTTGTCAGAGGTGGCCACATTTGGTCGCTTCCGGTCAGGTCATTGAAACCTGCAATGGCCACTTTAGAAGGCACAGACACACCCATCCGCATGGCTGCCAGCAAGGCACCTTGGGCTAAATCGTCGTTACAGAAAAAGATGGCGTCAACATCTGGACTTTGCTTCATAATTTGCTCAAACATTTGCGCACCCAAAATAAGGGATGAAGGCGCAGGGTTCAACCATTCCAAGCTGGCGTTGTAAACGCCCGCTTGTTTGAGAGCTTTTCGCCAACCCCACAATCTTTGCATCACTCGCGGGTCCAGTTGTGCAGCAGCAAAAACAATGTGAGTTTTACCCTTCAAAAGCAAATACTTCGTCATCGCCTCGCCTGCATCCGTCTGTCGAAAGCCAACACAGTATGGGACTGCTTCTGTGCTTGTTGAAATCGGATTCAGAGCTGCAACGTCGCCTTGATCGGAAATGGGCAAATCCATGAGGTGAACACATGGAACTTTGCTTCTCTCCATCAGCTTTTGAGTGGCCTGGCTATGATCCAAGCCCGTGATCAGCAAGCCCGCAGGGCGATGGTGTAACTGCTCTCGCAGAAGCAACTCTTCTTCTATAGGGTTGTAGTGGGTCACGCCCATCAATGTTTGAAAACCAGCGATGCGCAGTGTTTTTTGGGCTGCTTCCAACAAATCTACAAACAAGGTGTTTGACAACAGGGGTATCAGAATCGTGACATGGTCGCTGCGCTGAGAGGCCAAAGCGCGTGCAGCCGGATCTGGCACATAGCCCAATTGGTCAGAGACAAGCAACACACGCTCGACCAAATCTGGATCAACAGCCCTCTCCCCGCGCAATGCTCGCGAAACGGTGCTAGGGCTGACGCCAGCCGTTCTGGCCACATCCTGAAGGGTAATGCGTCCCGTAGATCGCTGACTTTTGGATCGATCAGAAGCTTGTTTCAAGGGTTAATCCGGAGCAGTATTGAATCTGAATTCGTTAGGATAGCGCTATCCGAATTATTTGACTTGATTTTTTTTACAGGCAGAGACATCGGTTTCCCTAATAAAAAGTTAGATCTCAATGAACCTGAATCTATTGACTTCGATCGGACAGCGCTGTCCAAACTTACAAATTTTGTCGAATTGAACACATGCCAGCAACACGACCTCTTCGAATCATCGTCATGGGTGTTTCTGGCTCTGGCAAGTCCACTTTGGCCGAGGGCCTCGCAAAGTCACTCGACTTGCAAATGAAAGATGGCGATGAATTGCATTCGCCAGAAAGTGTGGCCAAAATGAGGGGCGGCGTTGCCCTCGAAGACGCAGACCGTTGGCCTTGGCTAGATCGCATTGCCCACTACTTGACCAACTCCCAACCCAACGCATCAGGCCCATTAGGCGGCATTGTGGCTTGCTCTGCTCTCAAGAAAATTTACCGCGATCGCATACGCCAACAAGCTGGGGATGTGGTGTTTCTGTTTTTAAATGGCAAGCCAGAGCTCATTCGCGAGCGCATGCAGCAGCGGCAAGGGCATTACATGCAGGCTGGCTTGTTAGACAGTCAATTTCAAACCCTTGAGTTGCCCAACGAAGTTGAGCAAGATGTGATGGAACTCGACATCGATCAACCCGTCGATCAAATTCTTCACAAAGCCCTAGACCATCTCAAACACTGCCTGCAACTTGGACAAGACATGCAGTCCCACTTAACTCAAACTCACTAGGACTTTCATGTTCATCCGATGCGCATTTTTTCAAGGCAATGTCAAACCAGGCATGGAGCAAGCCTTCAACAACTACATTCGCAAAGAGCTCGTGCCTTTGTGGACACGATTTCCTGGTGCTCAAGAAGTACGTGTTTTAAGGCAAGTTGAAAGCGATGTCGCCGATCCGCACTTCGGCATGGTGTTGTCAGTGCGCTACCCTACCCGCGAATCGATTGAAATTGCCTTGGCATCTGAAGTGCGGCTTCAAAGTCGCGAAGTTTCTAAGGACCTGATTGCCATGTTTGATGGCACCGTATTCCACACTGTGTTCAGCGCTGACGAATACGCACTGCCAACCGATTAATTTTTCAACCACGTTAAAACCACAGGAGACTCCACCATGAAAATTTCTCGCATTCTCGTTGCCTGCCTGATCGCCAGCATGGGCTCGGCAGCGTTTGCCGCTAAGTTCAACCTCAAAATGGGACACGCTGTGAACACCACAGATGGCCAACACGCAGCGGCCATGAAGTTGGCTGAATTGGTCAAACAACGCACCAATGGTGATGTTGAAATTACGATCTTTCCCGCCAACCAGTTGGGCAACGATGCGGCCATGATCAATGGCGTGCGCGGTGGCACCATCGACATCGTTTCAAGTGGCGCCTCTAATTACAACGGCATTGTGCCCAACACAGCTGCTATGGAATTGCCCTTCGTTTTCCGAAGTGCACAACACGCCTACAACGTCTTGGATGGCGCAGTTGGCACCGGTGTTTTGAACGAGCTGGCTCCCCACGGCATGAAGGGCTTGGCTTATTGGGAAAACGGCTGGCGCGCATTTACCAACAACAAGCGCCCCGTCAACAAGCCCGAAGACTTGAAGGGCTTGAAAATTCGCTCCACACCCAACCCCTATCACATTCAAGCATTCAGATTGCTTGGCATGAATCCCTCGCCCATGCCCATCGCCGAGCTTTACACCGCTTTGGAGACCGGCACCTTTGATGCGCAAGAGCATCCCATCAACGTCACTTGGTCTTCTAAGTTTTACGAAGTTCAAAAACACCTGACCGTGAGTAACCACGTTTACTCGCCTTTGATTGTTGCGATGAACAAAGGAAAATTTGATTCACTGCCTGCCAACTATCAAACGATTGTGGTGGATGCAGCTCGCGAAGCAGCTACCTACCAGCGCAATTTGAATGCATCCAATGCGGGCAAAGTTGTTGCAGATCTGAAAAAATCAGGCATGCAAGTCATTGAGAACGTTGACATGGCTCCATTCCAGAAAATTGTGTCAGCTGAAATTGCCAAAACATTTGGTGAAAAGAACGGCCCTGCTTTGTTGCAAGCCATCGAAAACACCAAGTAATTTGTGCTTTCAAAGCCCTCTTCCTTGGAGGAGGGCTTTTTTTATGTTTGCTTCCTATGAAAAAAATCAACGATCTTTTCTTTCGCCTGTGCGAGTTCACCTTGGTGATCATGTTGTCCGCCATGGTCATCATGGTGTTTGGCAATGTGGTGCTGCGGTACGGCTTTAACGATGGCATCATCAGTTCGGAAGAGTTGTCGCGCTTCTTGTTTATTTGGATCACATTTTTAGGCGCCATTGTCACCATGCGTGACAACGCTCACTTAGGCCTTGACTCGGTGGTGCGCAAGCTCAGCCTGACGGGTAAAAAGATTGCATTTGGTATCTCAAATATTTTGATGCTGATCTGCTGTGTACTGATGTTTTATGGCACTTTCAAACAGCACGGCATCAATGCCACCACTCGATCTGGCGTCACGGAACTGCCCATGAGTTGGGTTTACGGCGTGGGTTACATCACCAGCATAGCCATGGGCCTCATGATCATTGGGAAACTGGTGCATCTGGCCAGAGGCGAATTCAATGAAGCCGATCTCATTCAGGTGACTGATTCTGAAGAAGATGCTAAACCGCACCTGCAAAAGGCTACCAAATGACCGTATTTGTTTTCATTGCTTCGTTGTTGGCCGCCATGGCCTTGGGCATGCCCTTGGCTTTTTCTCTCATCGTCTCTGGTGTGGCACTCATGTTGCACCTTGATAACTTCGACACGCAAATCGTGTCCCAAAATTTGATCAACGGCGCTGATAACTTCCCCTTGATGGCCGTGCCCTTCTTCATGCTGGCGGGAGAGTTAATGAACGCGGGAGGCATGAGTCGCCGTATCGTGAACTCCGCGCTGGTCTGGGTGGGCCACTTCAAAGGTGGCTTGGGTTATGTGGCCGTTTTTGCTGCCATCATCATGGCCAGTCTGTCTGGCTCTGCTGTGGCTGACACTGCGGCTTTGGCTGCCGTGCTCATGCCCATGATGCGCGATGCTGGTTACCGAATGGACAGGTCGGCAGGCCTGATTGCAGCGGGCGGCATCATCGCGCCAGTCATTCCGCCCTCCATCGGTTTCATTTTGTTTGGGGTCATTGGTGGGGTGTCCATTTCCAAATTGTTCATGGCCGGTATCTTCCCAGGCATTTTGATGGGCCTTGCTTTGCTCGTCACTTGGTGGATCGTTGCCAGAAAAGACAACGTGAAAGTATCCCCCCGTGTGCCCATGAAAGAAAAAATTCGGGTCACCATCGATGCATTTTGGTGTTACCTCTTGGCCATTACCATCATCGGTGGCATGAAAATGGGCGTTTTCACACCAACGGAAGCTGCCGTGGTGGCTGTGGTTTATTCGCTGATCATCGGTCTGTTTGTGTACCGTGAAATCAAATTCAAAGACCTGTACCGTATTATTTTGGCGGCGGCCAAAATCTCCTCTGTGGTGATGTTCTTGGTGGCTGCAGCCTTGGTCTCGGCCTGGCTCATCACCATTGCCAACATCCCAGCCCAAGTGGTTGAAATGATGCGGCCCTTCATCGACAACCCCATGCTTTTGATGGTCATGTTGATGCTTTTGGTGCTGGTCGTGGGAACAGCCCTTGACTTTGCACCAACGGTTCTTATTTTAACCCCCGTGCTCATGCCCTTGGTTCGAGAGGCGGGCATCAACCCTGTTTACTTTGGCGTCTTGTTCATCATCAACAATGCCATTGGTCTGCTTACGCCCCCTGTGGGCACTGTGCTCAACGTAGTGTGTGGCGTGGGGCGCATTCCCATGCACGACGTCATTCGCGGCGTCATGCCCTTCTTGATCTCTCAAGTGGTGGTCATGGGCTTGCTCATTGCATTCCCCATCTTGGTGTTGGGTCCTCTTAAATGGCTTTCGAGCTAAATTCAAATCCACTATGACAGTTCTTCAATCTTTTCAACTCAAGGGCAAACTGGCCCTCATCACGGGGTCCTCTGCTGGCATCGGCTTTGCCCTTGCCCGTGCACTGGGTGAAGCTGGCGCTCATGTCGTTCTCAATGGTCGCCGTTCAGATAAAGTAGCAGCAGCGGCCTCCCTACTTGAAGCTGAAGGCCTCACGATCAGTCAATCGGTTTTTGATGTGACCCATGCCCAAGAAGTGGCAGCAGCTGTCAACAAAATTGAAGCCGATCTTGGCGCCATTGAAATTTTGATCAACAACGCTGGCATGCAAATTCGCGGTCCTTTGCATGAATACAAGGACGAAGATTGGCACACCCTCATGCGCACCAACCTCGACAGTGTTTACTACGTTGGCAAAACTGTGGCGCAAAAAATGATTCCCCGCGGCCGTGGCAAGATCATCAATATTTGCTCGGTCCAAAGTGAATTGGGCCGCCCCGGCATTGCCCCTTACACAGCCAGCAAAGGCGCACTCAAAATGTTCACCAAAGGCATGGCCATCGATTGGGGCCAATTTGGCATCAACGTCAATGGCATTGGGCCAGGTTACTTCAAAACCGAGTTGAACCAAAAATTGGTGGACGATCCTCAGTTCTCTAGTTGGCTGGTGGGCCGCACGCCTAGCCGTCGCTGGGGCGATGTCGAAGATTTGGGTGGCGCAGCTGTCTTTTTGGCCAGTGATGCCTCCAAATTCGTCAATGGCCATATTCTTTATGTCGATGGCGGCGTCACCGCTACACTCTAACTATTGCAACTCAGGGTTAAATTCATGCGCGCGCTCATTTGTCACTCTGCCAAAGATTTGAGAATCGAAACCACAGAACTCCCCCCGATGGGCCCCGACCAGGTTTGTGTGAATGTTGCCTTTGGCGGCATCTGCGGCTCCGATTTACATTATTACCAACATGGCGGCTTTGGTGCCGTCCGCATCAAACAACCCATGGCACTGGGTCATGAAATTTCCGGCGTGGTGAGCGCTTTGGGTGCCAACGTCAAACACCTCGTCGTAGGACAACGCATCGCCATCTCGCCATCTCGCCCTTGTGGCAGTTGCCGATTCTGCCAAATGGGTCAACACAACCATTGTTTGAACATGCGCTTCTTTGGCAGCGCCATGCCTTTCCCGCACATTCAGGGTGCATTTGCCGAGCAACTCATCATTGAGGCCTATCAAGCGCATGCCATCGGCAAACATCTCAGTCTATCGGAAGCCGCCTTGGCCGAGCCCTTGTCGGTTGGCTTGCATGCTATACAACGGGCCGGCGGCGTGTTGGGCAAGCAAGTTTTGGTCACAGGTTGCGGCCCCATTGGTTCACTCCTTATTGGCGCATTGCGACGTGCGGGTGCAGCTCGCATTGTGGCAGCCGACATTGCCGATTTGCCCCTGAAGTGCGCCAAGGAGATGGGTGCCGATGAAACCATCAACCTGAAAACACAGCCTGAAATGCTGGACAAATACAAAGTCGACAAGGGTCAATTCGAAGCGGTGTTTGAAGCCTCTGGCAGCGAGCCTGCATTGCGGACTGGCCTAGATGTCATCATGCCTCGCGGCATTTTGGTCACAGTGGGCATGGGCGGCGACATGAGTTTGCCCATGACGCAATTGGTAGCCAAAGAAGTTGACATGCGCGGCACATTTCGCTTCCATGCAGAGTTTGCCACAGCGGTTCAATTTTTGAACGAAGGCCTGATCAATGGCAAGCCAGTGATCACAGGCATCCTGCCTATGGACAAAGCCGTTGAAGCCTTCGAATTGGCCTGCGACAAATCGCAGTCTTTGAAAGTACAGATCGAATTTGAAGCCGCTTGATGAAAAGCCAAATTGACCATTTGGTGGTTGCCGCTCACACTTTGCAACAAGGTGTTGAGTGGTGCGAAGCGACACTCGGTATCACACCTGCTGCAGGTGGTGAGCATGAAAAATACGGCACACACAATCGCTTGTTTAAAATTGCCACACCCGGCTTTCCTGTTGCCTATTTAGAAATCATTGCCATCAACCCCGATGCAGTGATCGACAAAAAACCACCGCCTACCCGCTGGTTTGATTTAGACAATCAGCAACTTCAAACCGAGCTGGCCACAGCGCCTCGGCTCATTCACTTTGTGGTCAATACAAGCAATATCCAAGACGCACGCCATGCATGGAAAGCCCAGGGCATTGACCGAGGACCCATCATCCATGCCAGTCGCAAAACTCCAAAAGGATTGCTGCAATGGCAAATCACAGTGAGGCTTGATGGCGACCGATTGTTCAATGGCACCCTGCCCACCCTGATTCAGTGGGGCAAGCCGGAGGCAGCAGAACCCATGCAACTTCATCCACGCAATCACTTGCCTCGTTCAGGTGTGTCGCTCAAGTCTTTAGCGGTCTCGCACCCCAGTGCCAGCAAAATTAAATTAGCCTATGACGCCATCTCTTTAGGTCAGATCGAAATCAGTGAGGGGCCCGCTAACATCGTCGCCACCCTGCAAACTCCTAAGGGCCTGGTCACTTTAGAAAGTTTAGGCATTTAAACCATGAACGCTTCGTTTCAATCTGCATCGGACCGTGCAGCAGACGCCCTGTCGCCCATCGATGTCTTAATTGTGGGGGCCGGTTTATCGGGCATTGGTGCCGCCAAACATCTGCAAATGCACAGCCCCCAAAGCAGTTGGTGTATTTTGGAGTCAAGAGACGCCATTGGTGGCACTTGGGACTTGTTTCGTTATCCTGGCATTCGATCTGATTCTGACGTGTACACCTTGGGTTATTCCTTCAAACCTTGGGTCGATCACAAATCAATTGCAGACGGCAGCACCATCCGCCAGTACATTCAGAAGACAGCCGACGAAAACGGCATTACCCCTCACATTCGGCACGGCCACTCGGTGACGCACGCCTCATGGTCATCAGATGAGGCTTGCTGGACCATTACCGCCAATCAAAAAAACAGCGCTCAACCAGTGACATTGAAAGCCAGGTTTTTATACCTGTGCTGCGGCTACTACAGCTATAAAAAAGGCTATCAACCCGACTTTCCAGGTCAAGACAACTTCAAAGGGCAATGGGTTCACCCGCAATTCTGGCCAGAGAACCTCCAATACGATCAGAAAAAAGTCGTGGTCATAGGCAGTGGTGCAACAGCCGTCACCCTGGTGCCAGAAATGGCCAAAAAAGCCGCGCATGTCACCATGTTGCAACGGTCCCCTACTTACGTGGTCTCAAGGCCGGGTGAGGACAGCTTCTCCTTGACCCTCCAAAAGTACCTGCCCATGAAATGGGCCTATCAAATCACTCGCGCTAAAAATGTCAGCTTGGGCATGCTGTCTTATCAATTCGCACGCAGTCAACCCGACTTTGTCAAACGCTACTTGGTGAAGATGGCTGCCAAACAATTGCGCTCTGAGGAACAAGCCAAACATTTTTCTCCAGATTACAAACCTTGGGATCAAAGACTCTGCCTAGTTCCCGATGGCGATCTGTTCAAACAAATCAGACGCGGTCATGCCAGTGTCGTCACGGACACCATTCACAGCGTGACCGACAACGGTATTCAACTGACCAGTGGAAAATTATTGGAAGCTGACATCATTGTGTCGGCCACAGGCTTGACTTTGAATTTAATGGGCGACATTCAAATTGAAGTCGACGGCAAGCCCTTCATTGCCTCTCAAGCCATGGCCTACAGAGGCATGTGGTTGTCAGACCTGCCCAATGCCATCATGACTTTTGGCTATACCAATGCGTCTTGGACATTGAAAGCAGATCTCACTGCCGTGTACACCTGCAGACTCCTTAACTACATGCGCAAACATGGTTACCGAAAAGCCGTGCCTGTTCGCGATGCCAGCGTTGAAGAGCAGGATTATTTGTCGTTCACGTCTGGCTATGTTCAACGTGCTCGAGATGTGCTACCCAAGCAAGGAAAAATTGCGCCGTGGCAAGTCAATCAAAATTATTTGAAAGATGTCTTTCTCATTCGATACGGAAGTCTGAACGATGGCGTCATGCAATTCTGCTAGCGCTCATTTATCGCAGTTTTTCTTCACTCTTGTCTCTTTAAATTGAATCTGCCTAGTCGGGGTCACTATGCTTGTTTTATGGATTTTGTTTTTGCTCTTGATGAGCACCATTGGATTGGTATTTTTTGCCGCGTTTTCAAATAAAAAGGCAGAGCAACTCTTACCACCTGCTGGCACATTTGCCCAACTTGGGTCCACGCGTCTTCACTATGTCGATCAAGGACAGGGGTCTGTCATTGTCATGATTCATGGTCTGGCCGGTAATTTGCATAATTTCACTTACGGCCTTGCCGCCCCTCTGGCCCAAACTCACAGGGTCATTTGTGTTGATCGACCTGGTTGCGGCTATTCCAGCCGATCCTCCAACGCCGATGCAAGCTTAGAAGCTCAAGCCGATACCATCGTGAGCCTGCTTGATCACTTGCAAATTGATTCTGCTGTTTTTGTCGGTCACTCGTTAGGCGGCGCAATTTCTTTGGCTGCTGCACAGAGACACCCTCACAGAGTGAAGGCCTTGGCTTTGATCGCACCTTGGACCCATATGCCCGATGAACCCCCATCCGTTTTCAAAGCCCTTGATGTGCTATCGCCAATGCTTCGAAGCATTCTCGGTTGGACCTTGGCCATTCCTGTAACGCTCTACAGAATGTCTATCAATTTGAAAGTTATTTTTGGCCCTGAAAAAGCACCAGCAGACTTCGCCATTCGCGGAGGGGGAATCTTATCCCTCAAGCCACAAACGTTTATCAGCGCTTCAAACGACTTGCAAAATGTCAGCTGGGGCATGCCTGCCATGGAGGAAGCTTATGCAAGCATGAAAACGCCTGTGCACGTGCTGTTTGGAAAGGAAGATCGAGTTTTGGACTGCAAACTGAATGGTGAAGATTTATCTTCCCGTATTCCAGGAACACAGTTGACACTGGTCAGCGGCGGACACATGCTTCCCGTGACGCAGATTGAATGTTGCGTTCAATTTATTCAAGGTGTGGCTGGATAAGACACTGGCTTGGCACCTTGGTGCCACACCTTGTACTTATGCATCATCACAGTAAAGGTATTTGAATTCTCAAAAAAATCTAACCAGTTTTGCAGTGGCTTCCAAGCTTGAGCATCAAACCACTCGCGGTCTGTTCTGGCAAATTGCCTCACAAAAGGTGCGATGGCAGCGTCAACCCAACACCATGCCGGGCCCATTAAACCCGCTGATAGGCTTAATCTGGCATTGAGCTGACTTAAGAACAAAGAGCCTTGTCGTCTGTGCTCAAGTCCATCAGGAAGATCGTAGCGATTGGGGTACTTGTACCGATCCAAATGTCGTTTGAATTCATTGTCGCATTGCTGGACAAGCGCTAAGGCTTCATGGTGTACTTCAGTATCGGCAGTTGACCAAGACTCTGGGTCGTTTTGCTGCAAAGCCCAGTTGATAATGTCCAGACTTTCCTCAAGCACCTGATCTTTCAAAACCAAGACTGGCACCGTGCCTTTCGGAGAAACAGCCAACATGCTTTCCGGTTTTTGCGATAAAGCAATTTCTCGAATTTCACATCGAATGCCGCTCGACAAAAGCGCCAATCGGGCACGCATCGCATAAGGACAGCGGCGAAAGGAATACAAAATCGGTGCATCGATTGGCAACAAGGCGGCCACCCTTTCTTGACGTTGAGGCGCTCCAATGTGATTGATTTGGCGCGCCTTGGCAATTTCCCATTGTTTTTGTCTTTCTCTGGCGCTGTCCTTTTGAACCTCGCTTGTGTGCGCATGACACCTAGGACAGCTGACACCCAATTCAAACAGAGGAGATTCCTTGGCGCTCGGTGGCAAAGGCTCACGGCAGGCGCGGCAAAGTTCGTGTGAGCCCTGCTTGAGACCATGCCCCACAGACACCCGTTCGTCAAACACAAAGCACTCGCCCTCCCAAAGGCTTTTCTCTGGGGGCACAAGCTCTAGGTATTTAAGGATGCCGCCTTGCAAATGGTAGACGTCTTCAAAACCATGTTCCAACATCAAGGCAGTTGACTTTTCGCATCGAATACCGCCGGTACAAAACATGGCCACACGGGGCTTTTGGCCGTTTTTTTCCTCTAAAGCTTTTGCATGCTGGACCCATTTGGGCAACTGTGAAAAACTTTGGATCTGAGGATCCACGGCCCCTTTGAACGTGCCAATTTCGACTTCATAGTCATTGCGCGTGTCGATCACCACCACATCAGGCTCAGAGATCAGCTCGTTCCAGTCTTCTGGCTTGACGTACCGGCCCACTCGCTTGGTAGGACTGATGCCCTCGACACCCAAGGTGACAATTTCTTTTTTGAGGCGTACTTTCATTCGGTGAAATGGCGCCTTGCTCGTCCAAGACTCTTTGTGCTCAAGGTCAGCCAGCTTGGGGTCTTGGCGCAAGTAGGCCAGTACAGCATGCACATCTTCTGGCAAGCCGGAGATTGTGCTGTTGACGCCCTCTTGAGCCAATAAAATCAAGCCTTTGACGTTGTGCGCTTCACAAAATGCCAGCAAGGGTGCACGTCGATCTGCATAGTCTGGCAAATCGACAAACTTATAAAAGGCCGCAGTGAGATAGACGGTATCCGTCGCAATCCATGTCATACACGTATTTTGCCTTGAGTCCGGTGGGAGACTGGATGATCTTGGTCGGATGCTTCAAAATACCAAGGATTTATTCCCATCGTCTTGCTAGAGGGCATCATGTTTCAAAGTCTTTTATCTGCCACTCGACGCATCCTTGCTTGTTTGGGCATTTTGGCGGCCTTTCAGGTCACCACTGCCATTGCTCAAACACCGTTTTTTGAGATCACCCAAAAACCTGCACAAGTGGCTGTCACCACGGCGCATCCCTTGGCCACGGAGGCCGCACTCAAAATGCTTCAGCAAGGTGGTTCTGCGGTTGATGCAGCCATTGCTGCGCAGTTGATGCTGGGGTTGGTGGAGTCTCAGTCCTCTGGCTTGGGCGGCGGAAGTTTCTTGATGCATTGGGACGCCACACAAAAATCATTGACCAGCTTAGATGGTCTGGCGATGTCGCCACAAAACACCACGGCCTCCCTAACCACCGATGTGGATGGCAGCAAATTGCCCTATGAAGCCATGGGCCGTGGTGGACGCAGTGCTGGAGTGCCCGGCACCCTCCCCTTGTTGGCCAAAGCTCACACCCAGTTTGGAAAATTGGCTTGGCCTGCTCTTTTTGAGCCAGCCATTGAAGTAGCCAACAAGGGCTTTCCGATGCCAACCTACATGCATCAAATTTTATCGACCCCAACTGCAGCCAAAGATCACCCTGATCTGTTGGCTTTGTATTTTGACGATATGCAAAAAGTAAAGCCAGTGGGCACCCTCATTACCAACCTTGCCTATGCCCAGACACTCCAACGCATTGCCATGAAAGGCCCTTCTGCAATTTGGGCTGATGGTGCAAGCACAGAGTTTTTAACGGCCATACAGAGAGGCTATAAGCCATCTCTGATGACAGAAGAAGATTTGAAAAACTATCAGGTAGAGGAACGTGAGCCCCTTTGTGGCCCTTACCTTCGTTACCGCGTTTGCGTCATGGCACCCCCTTCATTTGGGGGCGTGATGGTTCTTCAGGTCTTACAAATGTTGGCTGAAAAATCTAGCTTAGACACTGACTTTAACCAACCTGAGTTTGCTCATACTTTTGCTGAAGCCGGTAAATTAGCGCAAGTTGATCGACATCGCTATGTGGCAGACCCTGCATTCTTCAAGGTGCCCGCCAAGGCCTTGGTCAATCCGGCCTATGTCAAGCAGCGAGCGGCCCTGATTCAATCGGCTACTCTGCCCAGTTATTTGCCAGGACAACCTGAAGCTGTATTGGCCAAGGCTGCCCCTCATTCCTCGCCACAAACCTCCGTCGCGAAAATCAGCGATGCAACCAGTCAATTGGCGGTTGTCGATGCGCAAGGCAATGCTGTCAGCATGACGACCACCAACAATTTAAATTTTGGATCGAGAATCTTGGTGCAAGGCTATGTCTTGAACAACGCCATGACCAACTTCACCACGTCCCCCAAACCTGGCGAAGTCGCTCCCAACAAAATGGAACCCAGAAAACGCCCTGTTACCTCCATGGTACCCACCATGGTTTTTGATGAATCAGGGCAATTGGTCACCCTGGGTGGATCGGCGGGGGGCGGTCAAATTGTGGATTATGTTGCTGCCAACTTGGTTCGCATGTTGGCCAATCAATTGAGTCCGTTTGAAGCATTGGCTCAAGGCCATATTTCCACGGCCATCCCAAACCGGGTTCAACTTGAAAAAGGAACTTCAGCAGCCCAGTTGGCCAATGCCCTTCAAACCAAAGGGCAAAAAGTAGAAGTCGTGACCATGAACAGCGGCATGGGATTCTTAAAGCGCAAGGGCGATGGCTGGATCGGCGCTGCTGACCCAAGGCGTGACGGTGTTGCGTGGGGTTTTAGCCCCAAACCTTAGGAAACAATGCGTCGTTCATTTCAGCGCCATCTGGCAAGCGTTTTTCTAAACCAGCAAAGGGTGGCGAGGTCATCCAGGGCCGGATCGCATGGCGAGCATCGTCACCTAAATAGCGAGCAGAAAATACGCGTCTTCTAGATTGAGGTCCAACGCCACTGGAGGCATGCAGGGTCAACATCTGAAAAGCGACACAGTCGCCTGGCTCTAGGGCCCAAGCAAGTTGCCTCAATTCGGCAGGCTTATCTTCGATGGGAGGCAACTCAGCCAAGCTTCCTTCTGGAAACCATTTGGCTTGCTGATCTCGAAAGGTGCGAGGCATGTACCACGTCCCTGAATGCGATTGCGCTACAAATCTGAGGGTACTTGCCAAGGGCACGGCATCGACTGGAATCCAAAAACTCACGTTTTGGCGACCGCTTACGTTGTAATAAGGTTGATCTTGGTGCCAAGGTGTTGCTTGCCGGGTGCCAGGCTCCTTCACCAACAAATGGTCGTGATAAAGACGCACCGTTTTTGACTGCATGAGTTGCGCTGCCAAATGGGGCAAGGTCGAATTGAACAAAATGCTTTGATAGTCTGGGTTCGATGACCAAGTGCAAAAGTCTTCAACAAAACGTCCCGGATCATTGGCTTGACTGGCCACTTGCACCAAGGGGCTTAAATGAGCCAGATTGTGTTCAATGCCTTTTTCGAGGGTTTGAATGTCTTGCGCATTGAAAACACCGCGCAAGACCACTGCGCCCAAGTTTTGATAATCCTCAATGGTTTCAGGGGAAAGCAAATGGGTTTTCGACATGGCAACTGAATTAAATGTTTTTCAACAACAATGAGGTCTCAAAAAGTGGCAAGCCCATGATGCCCGTGTAGGAGCCCTTGATGTCTGAAATGTAAGCGGCCGCCATGCCTTGAACCCCGTAGGCACCCGCTTTGCCAAAGGGCTCCCCACTTGCCACATAGGCTTTGATTTCCATCAAGGTCATCGGTGCAAAAGTTACTTTAGAAACAGACACACTCATGGAACGCCGATGGCCTGAGGCGACAGCAACTGCAGTAAGAACTCGGTGAGTTTGACCAGACAGCGTCTTTAAAATTCGCACAGCATCTTGGACGTTTTCAGGTTTGCCTAAGATGACTCTGCCCAATGACACCGTGGTATCGGCGCACAACACCGTTGCAGGCTTTAAGTTTCGTACTTGCATGCGTTCGACGGCTGCTTCAAGTTTCAATTGGGTCACGCGCTTCACGTAGGTCAGAGGTGCTTCGCCCGGAAGGGCCTGTTCTAGCGATTCTGCATCTTCTTCGGGTGCGGCCAGCAAGAGTTCATAACGAACCCCAATTTGTTCGAGCAATTGTCGACGTCGAGGACTTTGTGAGGCAAGGTAAACAAAATCTTTCATCGCCAATTACTCTCGGTGATAAGGATGGTTGGCATTGATCGACCAAGCTCGGTACAACTGCTCGATGAGCAAGACCCTCGCCATGGCGTGTGGTAGGGTGAGATCGGACAATCGAATGCGTTCGTGAGCTGCATCTCTAAAGGCTGGCTCTAAACCATCTGGCCCCCCAATAATCAGCGCCACATCATCACCGCCTAGTTGCCAATCTTGCAAACGCTGAGCCAGCGCCGTGGTTCTCAATGACGTACCGCGCTCGTCTAACACCACCACACGGGTGCCACGCGGAATCACAGTCTCAATGCGCTGACGCTCTGCAGCGACCAAGGTTTCATAGGTTTTGGAGCCACGTGGCTCGGTCTTCACTGCCTTGAGCTCTACTTTAAGTTCAGGCGGAAAGCGCTTGGCGTAATCGTCCCACGCGGTTTGAGCCCAATCGGGAACCCGCTGACCCACTGCCACGATTAGCAGCTTCATGAAGCTCAGGCCTTAGGCTTGGCCTTGGGGGCTGACTTAGTTGCTGACTTAGTCGCAGGCTTAGTTGCAGTCTTTTTTGCAGGCTTAGCCGAAGATTTAACAGCAGATTTGGCAACCGGTTTGCCGCTTGTTTTGGCCGGTGCTTTGCGCGTAGGCTTGAGCGCTTCCGATCCCATGGGACCCACCGGAACTGAATCACGCCGAGTGGGCGTGCGTCCCGCACTGACATTGGCCTTCTTCTTGGCAACAGGTTTGCGAACAGGCTCTGCAGGCTTGGGCGCGCCCAGTTTCAAACGCACAGGCTTGTCGCCCCAAATTTCTTCAAGGTTGTAGTAAGAGCGAATGGTTGGCTGCATGATGTGCGCAACAGCGCTTCCGCAATCAACAATGATCCATTCCCCATTGTCTTCACCTTCAATGCGCGGCTTGGCATAACCCGCTTCTTTCACCTTGTCTCGCACACTGGCTGCCAAAGCTTTGGTTTGGCGATTTGACGTACCCGAAGCAATGATGACGCGTTCAAAAAGAGCCGACATCTCTTCTGTATCGAACACCACAATTTCTTGTGCTTTCACGTCTTCCAAAGCATCGACAATGATGCGTTGGAGTTTTTGGGTGTCTTTTTTGGCAGAGGTTTCGTTCATCGTGCAGGCTGGTAGAGGTGATGGCTTTGAATATACAGCGCAACGGTCGGAGAGACCAGCGCGTCAATGGGTTGCCCTTGGGCCACCCGTGCTCGAACTTCCGTTGCACTGTGAGGCAAATTGGGTAATTTCAAGGGCTGAGTGGGAATGTCATGGCTGGCAGCGACAGGTTCAATCGATTCAGACGCCTGGCGCTCAGCGACGCAAATTATAGCCCGCTGAGTAATTTCGCCAATTTCTTGCCAAGTTGCCAAGGCTTTGCCCTGATCAGCCCCGATGAATAAGAAAAATTGGGCGCTTGAAAACTGATCGCTCAGTGCTCGCAAAGTTTCAATGGTGTAGCTAGGACCAGCCCTTTGCAACTCCATGTCATCCACTCTGACCCGACTCAGTTGGCTAAATGCCAGCTTGGCCATCGCAAGCCTGTGTTGACCGCTGCTTAAGTCCCTGCGTTTGTGCCATGCATTGCCAGTGGGTATCACTAGCAACTCATCCAATTGGAATTGCTCAATCGCAGCCTCTGCCATGGCCACATGGGCATTGTGAGGCGGGTCAAAAGCGCCACCTAAAATGCCAATTCGTTGGTGTGTCAAACCCAATCCCTTGGTTTCAAAAATTGGCTGGCCAATTGAGCCTCTGCTGAATCGGGTGAATCCGACCTGTTGTAGGACCAACTTACAAGGGATGGCATCGACAACAAAATCGATTCAGTGCGTCCGCCTGACTGCAAACCAAAATGTGTGCCTCGGTCCCAGACCAAGTTGAACTCCACATAGCGACCGCGGCGATAGAGTTGGAAGTCCCTCTCGCGCTCGCCGTAAGGCGTGTCTTTTCTGCGCATCACGAGGGGCATGTAGGCTTTCAATAGCCCATTGCCCACGTCTTGCATCATGGCAAAACCTTGGTCAAAACCCAACTCTGAAAAGTCATCGTAAAAAATACCGCCAACGCCACGCGCTTCGTTGCGGTGCTTTAAGAAGAAGTAGTCATCGCACCATTTTTTAAAACGAGGATGAAGTTCTGGGCCATAAGGCAGGACAGCGTCTTTGCAGGCTTGGTGAAAGTGAACGGCATCCTCTTCGAAGCCGTAGTAAGGCGTGAGGTCCATGCCGCCACCAAACCATGCTACGGGGTCTTTGCCCTCTGGTTTGGCCACAATCATTCGAACGTTCATGTGAACGGTTGGCACATAGGGGTTGCGCGGATGAAACACCAAGGACATGCCCATGGCTTCAAAAGGCGCACCGGCCAGTTCTGGGCGATGCTGAGTGGCTGAAGGCGGCAGCTTCGGGCCACTCACGTGAGAGAAGCCGCACCCTGCTCTTTCAAATACGGGGCCACCTTCCAAAATTTGGGTAATGCCGTCACCTTGCAACATCTCGCCTTCTGGCTTTTTCCAAACATCAACCACAAAAGGCGTGCCGTCCACATCATGCAAGGCACTGGTAATGTTGGCCTGAAGCTGAATGAGGTATTGCCGAACGAGGTGGGCTTGGCTAACTTGCATGCTGTATCTTTCTAAATTCTTCTGCCGATCGATTATTTGACGTTTTCTCTGTATGGCAAGGGTTGAATGGGGGCAACTTTGTCTGGGTGAAAACCTTCTACCCCTTCGTACATTTTGCGAATGCGCGCGTAATCTAGCTCGACATCCCCTGAAAGTTTCAAGAAGCCTTCAAACTTCAACTGCTTTTTGCTGTAATCGAGATGAACCACAGCCAAGGGCACATTGGCACCTAGGGCCAATTGATAAAAACCACTTCGCCATCCATCTGTTCTCTTTCGTGTGCCTTCTGGCGACAATCCAATCCATAAGAATTTTCCTGCACGCTGGTGTTCAGCAAAAACCTCGACCATCGCTCCCACAACGCCGCGAGGGGACGATCGGTCGATGGGCACGCCACCAATCCAGCGAAGCCAAGGGCCAAACAACGGGATTTTCAACAAGCTGTCTTTGCACCAAAAAAACAAAGGCATCCCCATGGTCCATTTGGATAACATGGCCGTGCAAAAATCCCAATTGCTGGTGTGTGGATACACAATGGCAACACCTTGGAGACTTGGCAGACCTTGGAAATCGACCCGCCAACCAATCAATTTAAGCAAGCAAGCGGCCCAAACATGGCCTTTCATTTGGATGGGATAGGGCCCTGGAATGAGCACCGATTCAGGTACTTTTTGTTCTTCGCTGGTGTTCACGATTTGATTGCCCTAAAACCAATATCTCTTCGATATTGTTGTCCGTCAAAATGGATGCCCTTGGCCATTTCATAGGCCTTCAGCTGGGCTTGTTTCACTGAATCGGCCAGTACCGTGACGCACAGCACGCGCCCACCTGAGCTCAGGGTCTGGCCCTCGTATGCCATCGTGCCAGCATGGAACACCATGGCGTCCAACTCGTCTTTTGGCAAACCTGTAATGACATCGCCCTTGCGCGGATTCATGGGATATCCGGCGGCGGCCATCACCACACCCAATGCGGTTCGCCTGTCCCACTCCAACTCAACCGTGTCTAATTTTTCACTGGTGGCGGCCAACATCACTTCCACCAAATCACTCTTCAAGCGCATCATGATGGGTTGGGTTTCTGGATCGCCCATGCGGCAATTGAACTCCAGAGTTTTGGGTTGACCTTGTCCATCAATCATCAAGCCGGCATACAAAAAGCCCGTGTAGGGAATGCCGTCTTTTTCCATGCCCTTGATCGTGGGCATGATCACTTCGCGCATGGCACGTGCGTGAACTTGGGCCGTTACAACGGGAGCAGGCGAGTAAGCACCCATGCCTCCCGTGTTGGGACCTTGGTCGTTGTCGAGCAAGCGCTTGTGATCTTGGCTGGTGGCCAGTGCCAACACGTTTTTGCCATCACACAACACTATAAAGCTGGCTTCTTCGCCTTGTAAAAATTCTTCAATCACCACGCGGGGCACAGCAGCGCCATCTGCACCGGGGTTGTGAACCACACCCAGTTGGTTGTCTAGCAACATGAAGTCAATGGCTTCATGCGCTTCCTGAATCGTCATGGCCACCACCACACCTTTTCCGGCCGCTAAACCATCGGCCTTCACTACAATGGGCGCCCCCATTTTTTCGACATATGCATGAGCAAGTGCCGCATCGGTGAAGGTTTCATAAATGGCTGTCGGAATGCCATGTCGGTGCATGAAAGCCTTCGAAAAAGCTTTTGAACTTTCTAATTGAGCGGCTGCCTTGGTGGGCCCAAAAATTCGCATACCGTGGGCGCGAAACTCATCCACAACACCCGCTGCTAGGGGCGCCTCTGGCCCAACCACTGTGAGTTCAATTTTTTCTTGTTGTGCCCATTGACGCAGGGCTTTCACATCGGTGATGGGCACATCGACCAAATGAGGATCGCGCGCTGTGCCACCATTGCCAGGCGCGACAAAGACTTTTTGAATGCGTTCAGATTGCGACAATTTCCAGGCCAACGCATGCTCACGTCCGCCACCACCTACTACCAATACTTTCATCGATCAAGCCTTATTCAGAAATGGATGCATTGTGGAAAACGTTTTGCACATCGTCCAAGTCTTCCAAAATATCCAATAGTTTTTGCATTTTCACAGCCTCCTCACCAGACAGATCAATGCTGTTTTCAGCACGCAGGGTGACCTCGGCCATGTCGGCCATCAAGCCTGCAGCCTCAAGGGCATTTTTAACGGCTTCAAAATCGGCGGTTGAAGTCAGAACTTCGATCGCACCCTCCTCATCGACAATGACATCATCAGCCCCAGCTTCCAACGCCACTTCCATCACTTTGTCCTCGGAGGTTCCAGGGGCAAAAATCAACTGACCGCAATGTTTGAACTGAAAAGCCACTGAGCCTTCGGTGCCCATGTTGCCACCGTGTTTGCTAAAGGCATGCCGAACTTCTGCCACGGTTCGAACGCGGTTGTCGGTCATGGTGTCCACAATGATCGCAGCGCCCCCAATGCCGTAGCCTTCATAACGAATTTCTTCATAGGTCACCCCTTCCAAGTTGCCTGTGGCCTTGTCGATGTTGCGCTTGACCGTATCAGCTGGCATGTTGGCCGCCTTGGCTTTTTCAATGGCCAAGCGCAAACGGGGGTTGGCCGTGGGGTCGCCACCGCCCGTTCTGGCTGCCACCATGATTTCTCGAACCACACGGGTCCAGATACGCTGACGTTTCTCGTCTTGCCTGCCCTTTCGGTGCTGAATATTTGCCCATTTACTGTGGCCAGCCATCTGAAAATCCTTGTTGTTGATTTAATCTACTGGGTGAGATTTTACTTTTCAAGTTGGGGGACCCTTTTTCATGCCAAATCAACTCTTAATTGCCCGCAATCAAACCACAGAATGCCACATGCTGATGGGCATGGCGAACCGCCACGGCCTCATTACAGGGGCCACTGGAACCGGCAAAACAGTGAGTTTGCAAACTTTGGCCGAAAATTTCTCTAACCAAGGGGTTCCGGTCTTCATGGCCGACATCAAGGGAGATTTGACCGGCATTAGCCAAACTGGCCATTTGAGCGACAAGATCAAGGGCATCTTGAAAGAGCGTCAGATGGACGAGCCCGCCCCACAAAGTTGCCCCACCACCCTTTGGGACGTATTTGGAAAACAAGGTCACCCCGTGCGGGCCACCGTGTCAGACATGGGGCCTTTGCTGTTGGGCCGCATGTTGAATTTGAACGACACGCAAGCAGGCGTTCTGAATTTGGTCTTCAAAATTGCCGATGACCAAGCTTTGTTGCTGCTTGACCTCAAAGATCTTCGGGCCATGCTTCAACATGTCGGTGAAAACGCCAGCCAATTTACCACCGAGTACGGCAATGTGAGTGCGGCAAGTGTGGGCGCCATTCAACGCGGCCTCCTGGAAATTGAGAGCCAAGGGGCAGACAAATTCTTTGGTGAGCCCATGCTCAATATCCAAGATTTTTTGCAGACCGATGCCAAGGGCAAGGGGGTCATCAATTTGCTGTGCGCCAGCGAACTCATGAATTCGCCCAGGCTTTACGGCACTTTTTTGCTTTGGTTGTTGTCCGAACTGTTTGAACAGCTGCCTGAAATTGGCGATCCAGAAAAGCCCAAGCTGGTCTTTTTCTTTGACGAAGCCCACCTGCTTTTCAATGAAGCCCCTAAAGTGCTCATCGAGCGAATGGAATTGTTGGTCAGGCTCATTCGCTCCAAGGGTGTTGGCGTGTATTTCGTCACTCAAAATCCCTTAGACGTGCCCGACACTGTGCTGGGCCAGTTGGGCAACCGCGTGCAGCATGCGCTGCGGGCATTTACACCCCGAGATCAAAAGGCCGTCAAAGCCACCGCCCAAACCATGCGCGCCAATCCGAATTTGAACATTGAAAAAGCCATTACCGAATTGGGTGTTGGCGAAGCATTGGTCAGTTTTCTAGATGAGAAAGGCAGACCCGGAATGACCGAGCAAGCCTTCGTCATGCTGCCAGGCAGCCAATTGGGACCCATTACCCCTGAACAACGCCAAGCTTTGTTAGACAACTCCTTGGTCGCAGGGGTCTACGAAAAACACATTGACCGCGAGTCCGCCTACGAAATCCTCAAGGGGGCTCAGCCATCTGAGGCAACAGACCCCAACCAAACAGTTTCTGGAAAGAATGGCGCCGGCACCATGGGCACCGAGAACGATCAAGGCAACAATGCCCTTTTAACGGGCCTTGGAGAGGTTTTATTTGGACGGACAGGCCCTAGGGGTGCAAAACACGACGGCTTAGCCCAAGCCATGGTGAAGTCAGCGGTTCGAACCATCGGCTCCAGCGTGGGCCGTGAGATTGTTCGAGGGGTATTGGGCGGTATTTTGGGAGGCCGAAAACGCTGAAAAAAAAGCCGGGTGAAACCGGCTTTTTGAGAGGTGATGGCTTAATTTGCCGTGACTTCTTCGGGCTCATGCGGCTCAGACTTTGAGTTGCGTCCTTCCTTTTTAGGCAAAGGCTGAATGTCCAACATCACTTCGTCCTTGTCGTCCAAATCGACGCTCAAACGGCCGCCATCGATCAAACGACCAAACAGCAACTCATCGGCCAAGGCCTTGCGAATGGTGTCTTGAATCAAACGCTGCATCGGTCTTGCGCCCATGAGTGGGTCGAAACCTTTCTTGGCCAAGAACTTGCGCAAGTTGTCGCTGAAAGTGACATCGACTTTCTTCTCTGACAACTGTGTTTCAAGTTGCAACAAGAACTTGTCAACCACACGCATGATGATTTGTTCGTCCAAAGCTTTGAAGCTGACCATGGCATCCAAGCGGTTGCGAAACTCAGGTGTGAACAAGCGTTTGATGTCGCCCATTTCGTCGCCAGCTTGACGCGGGTTGGTGAAGCCAATGGTGGCCTTGTTCATGGTTTCGGCGCCGGCATTGGTGGTCATGATGATGATCACATTGCGGAAGTCGGCTTTGCGGCCATTGTTGTCTGTCAAGGTGCCGTGGTCCATGACTTGCAAGAGGACATTGAAAATATCAGGATGCGCTTTTTCAATCTCATCTAGCAACAAGACACAGTGCGGCTTCTTGGTGACGGCCTCGGTCAGCAAACCACCTTGGTCAAAGCCCACATAGCCTGGAGGCGCACCAATCAAGCGGCTCACGGCATGACGCTCCATGTACTCTGACATGTCAAAGCGAATGAGGTCGATGCCCATGATGTAGGCCAACTGCTTGGCGGCTTCGGTTTTACCAACGCCGGTAGGACCACTGAACAGGAATGAACCAATCGGTTTGTCTGTTTTGCCCAAACCAGATCGTGCCATCTTGACAGCAGAAGCCAACACTTCAAGTGCCTTGTCTTGACCAAACACCACACTCTTCAAATCGCGCTCAATGGTTTGCAATTTACTGCGATCGTCGTTGGAGACATTGGCTGGCGGAATGCGGGCAATTTTGGCCACGATGTCTTCCACCTCGGCTTTGCCAATGGTTTTCTTGCGCTTAGAAGGCGGCAAGATGCGCTGGGCAGCGCCCGCTTCGTCAATCACGTCAATCGCCTTGTCGGGCAAGTGTCTGTCGTTGATGAACTTGGCGGACAACTCGGCAGCAGCCTGAAGCGCTGCGTTGGCATACTTCACACTGTGGTGCTCTTCAAAGCGCGATTTCAAGCCCTTCAAAATGTCCACAGTTTCGGCCACGGTGGGCTCGACCACATCAACCTTTTGGAAGCGACGTGACAAAGCGGCATCTTTCTCAAAGATGCCCCGATATTCAGTGAACGTTGTGGCGCCAATGCATTTCAATTGGCCACTGGACAATGCAGGCTTGAGCAAATTGGATGCGTCCAACGTGCCGCCAGAAGCTGCACCTGCACCAATGAGGGTGTGAATTTCGTCAATGAACAAAACCGCATGGGGTTTGTCTTTCAATGCCTTCAAGACGCCTTTGAGTCGTTGCTCAAAATCACCGCGGTATTTGGTACCCGCAAGGAGCGCTCCCATGTCGAGTGAATAGACCACAGCTTCTGTCAAAATTTCTGGGACGCTGCCTTGGGTGATGCGCCATGCCAAACCTTCTGCAATGGCGGTTTTACCCACACCGGCCTCGCCAACCAACAGCGGGTTGTTTTTACGGCGGCGGCACAAAATTTGAATGGTGCGCTCAACTTCATACTCACGGCCAATGAGGGGGTCGATCTTGCCTTCTTTGGCCATCTGATTGAGGTTCTGAGTGAACTGCTCCAAGGGCGACGCTTTTTCATTGCGCTCACTGCCAGTGCCGCTTTCTTCATTCTCAGATGCCGGTGCTGAGTCACTTCCCTTGGCTGCTTCAGGCGGGTCGCTTTTGCGGATACCGTGAGCGATGAAGTTCACGACATCCAAACGAGTGATGCCTTGCTGGTGCAAATAATAAACAGCGTGCGAATCTTTCTCGCCAAATATAGCGACCAACACATTGGCACCCGTCACTTCTTTTTTGCCACTGCCAGTGGACTGAACGTGCATGATGGCGCGCTGAATCACACGCTGAAATCCCAATGTGGGTTGCGTATCGACCTCTTCGGTGCCCGCAACTTGCGGCGTGTTGTCTTTGATAAAAGTTGAAAGCGACTGTCGCAAATCGTCCACTTGGGCTGAACACGCTCGCAAAACTTCTGCGGCACTTGGGTTATCGAGCAATGCCAAAAGCAGGTGCTCGACGGTAATGAACTCGTGACGCTGTTGGCGCGCCTCAACGAAGGCCATGTGCAAACTGACTTCCAATTCTTGGGCAATCATGTGATTTCCTTAAATGCCTTGCGCAGGTGAAAAATAATAGGTTGGGCAAATTTGTTGAAATTCAACTGCTTTATGCCACATTCTTGGACGAGTGAAATGAAAATCATGCGACTGGCTCACTCACACATTGAAGCGGATGGCCCGCTTGATTGGCAGCATCCAGTACTTGGTCGACTTTGGTTGCTGCAACATCGCGTGAGAAAACACCACACACACCTTTGCCGTCTAAATGAATTTTCAGCATGATTTGAGTGGCAGCCTCACGGTCCTTATTGAAAAACTCTTGCAGCACCAAAACAACGAACTCCATGGGGGTGTAGTCGTCGTTCAACATCAGTACTTGGTACATCTGAGGGGGCCCCACCTTGGCAGGACGTCTTTCTAAAACCACAGAATCACTATTTCCAGGGATACGACTGGGATCGCCATCCGTTATGGGTGGTTTAGGAATATTTGGTTTTTGAGGTTTCTCTGTTGCCATGTTTTCATTCTATAGAAGCTAGACCCGCTTCTGGCAAGATCCGTTGAAAAGTCCCTATGACGCAATGCAACAATTTAGCATCAGTCGGGTAAACCTTGAATTGACAACTTGTAAATCAGTGAATTAAATGATCTCTGTCGAACAAAACGAATGGAGACAAGCATGCCCAGTGGAACAGTCAAATGGTTCAATGACGCAAAGGGGTTTGGATTTATTCAGCCCGATGGCGGTGGCCCAGACGCATTTGCGCACTTTTCGGCCATTGCCATGGAAGGCTTCAAAAGCCTTAAGGAAGGTTCAAGGGTAAGTTTTGAGCTCGCGGAAGGCCCCAAAGGCCCAATGGCCATCAACATTCAGTCTGATCCATCGGATGCCGTGGCAATGAAGCCAGAAGGAAACAGCTAAGCTTTCCCAAACATTTTAAATTTCAATGAACCATCAAAATCAATCCGAAATCAATCGCCGGAAAATGCTCGCCGCAGGCCTTGGTGTGATTGCAATGCCATCGCTGCCAAGTGCGTTTGCTCAAACAGGCGAATGGAAGCCAAGCAAAGCCATCCGTCTGATCTGTGGGCAAGCACCTGGTGCATCGACTGATGCAACAGCCAGAGCCTATTCCGACTACTTTGCACAAAAATTGGGCGTGCCTGTCACCGTGGAAAACAAACCCGGTGGCGTAGGAACCGTTGCCGGTGAAGCTGTTGCACGTTCTGCACCAGATGGTTTGACGCTGCTGGTCACTCTGCAAAGTGTGATGGCCCAAGCACCCGTGCTGATCAAAAAGCCCTTAATCGACCCAGACAAGGATTTGATCCCCATTGGCGCTATTGGGGTGGGGCCAGTCGTCGGCTCCCTTCACAAAGATTTTCCTGCGAGGACCATCCAGGAGGTGATTGAACTGTCTAAAAAGAAACCCGTCAACGTGGGCAACTATGCCATTGGCTCCGGCTGGCAAATGATGCTGAACCAGCTCATGAAAACAACAGGTGCCCAGCTCAACATTGTGAATTACAAAGGCACCGGCGCTATGGTCGCCGACCTGTTCGCAGGACACATTGATATGGGCGCTGGCTCCTTGGCTGGACTTGCAGGCGGTTTAGAAAAAGGACTCATTAAACCCATTGTGATTGTGATTGGCCAACGCTCAAGCAAGCTACCTGGTGTGCCTACCTGGGTAGATGCTGGGTTCAAGGGCCCGGCGTTTGAAGACCTCGCAGAAATGAACATGTTGATGGCTCCTGCAGGAACGCCGCAAAACATCATTCAAACCTATTCACAACTGGTCTCTGCTTCCATCACGGACTCTCAACGAATGAAAAACGTCCGTGAGACTCTGGGTGCAGAAGACATACCGCTTGTTGGCGCTGATTTGCGAGCATTCATTGGTCGGTCTTGGCCAACTTACCGCAAACTCTCACGTGAAATGGGGCTTGTGGCCGAATCATAAAGCCCCAAAAAAAGGAAGCCCCTCAACCATTCGCAGTTGAGGGGCTTTTTTAAAAAAAATGGTCGGCGTGGCGGGATTCGAACTCGCGACCCCTTGCACCCCATGCAAGTGCGCTACCAGGCTGCGCTACACGCCGACAAGCTTTAAATTATAGCCCGAGAATACTCTCAAATTGAGAGCAAATCCCGAATATCCATCAATTCACGGCGCAAGCTTGGCAGGCTGCTAGTGACTTGAAGAGGCGTGGCCCTTTGCGCACTTTCCAAAGTCAATTCATAAATTTGACGACCTTCGCTTTGTTCAACTGCATCGTCAAATTCATCCAACAATTCGGGGTCAAGACCATTGCTTTCAGCGACATCCTTTTTCAAGCCTTTTTGAGCTTGAGCAAGTTCTTGCATTTTGTTGCGCGCACCGCTGATGGTAAATCCTTGCTCGTAAAGCAAATCGCGAATTCTGCGAATCATGAGCACTTCGTGGTGCTGGTAATAACGTCGATTGCCTCTTCGCTTGATGGGACGAAGTTGCGTGAATTCTTGCTCCCAATAGCGAAGCACGTGAGGTTTGACACCGCACAGCTCGCCTACCTCACCAATGGTGAAGTAGCGCTTGGCTGGTATAGATGGAAGAGAGTTCTCCATTGAAATCACAAACTTGCTAGAGGAATCTATTAGCTTACTCTAAGCATGGCCCCCTCGTAAAGACCCAAATTCACAATATTGAGATGAAACCAAAAAATTTCAGAGTCAAGGGAAATTAGTCGTCGATTTTTTCGTCGCCTTGAATGACGGCTTTCAACTTGTGACTGGCGTGAAATGTTGCCACCCTTCTCGCATCAATGGGGATCAGTTCTCCCGTGCGAGGATTGCGACCAGGTCTTGGCGCTTTTTCGCGAATTTGGAAGTTACCAAATCCAGAAATTTTGACATCGGTACCCGCCACCAACTGGGTTGCAATCAAGTCAAAGAATGAGTCGACCATGTCTTTGGACTCTCGTTTGTTCAAGCCCAGTTGCTCGAACAACAAATCGGCCAAATGCGCCTTGGTCAGCGCTGGCGTTTCGAGGCTTTCGACAGAAAAATTCATAGCAACTTTCTGAGACAGTTAAGTTCGCAAACGCGCAGACAACTTCAATGCCAAATGGTCCAAAACAGCTTTCACTGTGGCGTCAATTTGAACGTCTGTCAATGTCGCTTCATCGCTGTACAAACTTAATCTCACAGCCAAACTCTTTTCAACGCCTTGCGTAGCTTGCGGACGGAACACGTCAAAGAGCACCGCCCTTCGCAGCAAGCCTTCAGTAGGCGCTTCATGGATGGCAGCCATTAAGTCGGCATGTGTCACTTTTTCAGCCACGACCACCGCAATGTCCCGCTCTACCACTTGAAAGCGCGCGACACCCTTGGCAACAGGCACTTCGCGTTGCAACACGGCATCTAAATCTAATTCAAATAGGATAGGCGCATGCTGTAAGTCCCAAGACTGGCGCCAACGCGGGTGCAACTCACCCACATGACCCACTACCTGCCCTTGCAATTTCACAGTCGCACAACGACCAGGGTGCATTGAAGGATGCTCCGCCGGTTCAAACTCAGGCTTGGCAGGTGCCAATATGGCCTCGACTTCACCTTTGACATCAAAGAAATCAACATGGCGAACTTTGCCGCCCCATGAAGTGGTTGTCACAGGACCATAAGCCACACCAGACACTCGCATGGGTTGACTCAAACCATCAACGGTGCTGTCGCTGTCTTTGACAGTCGCATCACGCAAGAACACACGGCCCAACTCAAACACCCGCACTCGATCGGATTTTCGATCAAGGTTGAACTTCACAACTTGCAAGAGCGAGCCCAACAAACTGGTGCGCATCACACTCATTTGACTGGCAATTGGATTGAGCAACTTGATTGGGTTGGGGTTACCTGCCAATTCATGTTCCCAACGTTCTTCTACAAAGCTGAAGTTGATCGTTTCTTGATAGCCAAGCGCTGCCAAACTGCGCCGCACAGCAAACGGGCCACGCAGGTTTTCTTTGCGAATCTTAGCAGTGATGGGAGCCAATGGGGGCGTGGTGGGCAACTGGGTGTAACCGACCATGCGGGCCACTTCTTCAATCAGATCCTCTTCAATTTCCAAATCGAAGCGCCAGCTGGGCGGGTTGACAGTCATCAAGCCTTCGGTTTCGCTGACCTCAAAACCTAAACCTCGCAAAGCATCAGCGCATTGTGTTTGTGAAAGTGACATGCCAATCACTTTGACAGCACGCGCAACGCGCAAGGTGACAGGTTTGCGCACAGGCATGTTGAGCTTTTGATCGTCAACGGGACCAATTTGAGTTGCATGAGTACCGCAAATGTCTACAACCAACTGAGTAATGCGCTCTATGTGTTCAACGGTGCTTTCAGGATCGACACCGCGTTCAAAGCGATGTCCTGCATCTGTAGAAAAGTTGTAGCGACGCGAACGTCCCGCAATGGCATTGGGCCACCAATACGCAGCCTCAATGTAAATATTGTGTGTGTCATCAGACACCGCGGTTGCATCGCCGCCCATGATGCCGGCTAAAGACTCTACATGAGCGTGGTCTGCAATGACACCGACTTTGTCATCCACCATGACCGTGTTGCCATTGAGTAACTTCAAAGACTCGTTTGCACGACCCCAACGAACTTGCAAACCGCCATGGATTTTGTCGAGGTCAAAAATGTGTGAGGGTCGACCCAACTCAAACATCACATAGTTTGAAATATCGACCAAGGGGCTCACACTGCGCTGCCCGCAACGTGCCAAACGTTCAACCATCCAAGCGGGTGTTTGGGCTTTGGGATTCACACCCTTCACTACGCGGCCACTGAAGCGACCGCATAAGTCGGTGGCCTCCACCTTGACGTCCAACTTGTCTTCCACTTGTGCCGTCAGTGCTTTGAAAACAGGTGCCTTTAAAGGTGTACCCGTAAGTGCTGAGACTTCACGTGCGATGCCATAGACGCTCAAACAATGCGCTAAATTGGGCGTGAGCTTGAGTGTGAACAGAGTGTCGTCTAATTTCAAATAGGAGCGAATGTTTTGTCCCACGGGCGCATCCGTTGGCAACTCCAACAGACCCCCATGGTCTTCGGCAATCTTCAACTCTTTGGCTGAGCACAACATGCCTTGGCTTTCAACCCCGCGCAGTTTGCCCACTTTGATCAAAAAAGCTTGGCCATCTTCGCCAGGCGGCAATTCTGCGCCAACCATGGCGCAGGGAATGCGAATGCCAACCCGCGCATTGGGAGCACCACAGACAATGTTCAGCAAGGCAGGCTGCCCCACATCGACTTGGCACACGCGCAAGCGGTCAGCATTGGGGTGCTGCTCTGCACTTTTGATTTCACCAATCACCACCTTTGAAAAGGGTGGTGCTACAGGTTGAAGTTGTTCAACCTCGAGTCCCGCCATGGTGAGGGTTTCAGCGAGTTGTTCAGTATTGAGTGGTGGGTTGCAAAACTCACGCAACCAGGATTCAGGAAATTGCATGGTCTGTATTTATTGAAATTGACTCAAGAAGCGAACGTCGCCGTCGAAGAACAAACGCAAATCATTCACGCCATATCGGAGCATGGTGAGACGGTCGGGGCCCATGCCAAAGGCAAAGCCAATGAATTTTTCGGGATCAAGGCCCATGTTGCGAACCACGTTGGGGTGCACTTGACCCGAGCCTGCCACTTCCAACCAACGACCCGCCATAGGACCGGTTTGAAATTGAATGTCAATTTCAGCGCTAGGTTCTGTAAAAGGAAAGAAGCTAGGACGAAAGCGCAAGACCAAGTCGTCGCTTTCAAAAAACGTACGGCAAAAATCGGTGAAGACCACCTTCAAATCTTTGAAGCTGACGTTCTCGCCAATCCACAAACCTTCGCACTGATGGAACATGGGCGAGTGCGTAGCATCGCTGTCGACACGATAAGTGCGGCCGGGTGCAATGACTCGAATTTCGGGCATGCCCTGCCCTGCATCCAATTGCGCTTTGTATCGCTTCACGTGTTGAACAGCATGGCGAATTTGCATCGGACTGGTGTGCGTGCGCAGCAGATGACCACCTTCTACATAAAAGGTGTCGTGCATGGATCGCGCAGGGTGATCTTCGGGCGTATTGAGAGCCGTGAAGTTAAACCAGTCGGTTTCAATTTCGGGGCCTTGTGCCACTTCAAAACCCATGGAGCCAAAAATTTGCTCAATGCGTTCTAAGGTGAGAGAAACAGGATGCAGGCCGCCTTGCGCAAGGGGGCGACCTGGCAATGTGACGTCAAAGGCTTCTGCCTTGAGTTGGATGGCCAATTCCGCATCCGCCAAAGCTTGGCGGCGCGCTGTGAGCGCAGCTTCAATACCCTGTTTGGCCACGTTAACCGCAGCGCCAAAGGTTTTCTTTTCTTCAACGCTCAACGCAGCCATGCCCTTCATCATTTCAGTGATGCGGCCTGACTTACCCAAAAACAGGGCCTTGGCATTCTCAAGATCGGCGGGGGTTTGGGCCTGCGCGAAACTGGCGCGGGCCGCTTCAACCAAACTGTCCAATTCGGTCATGGTGGCAACTTTAAAAGGAACTTAAATTCAAAATGAAAAAAGGATTGAAGCCTTCGCAAGCCTCAACCCCTTTGATTGACTGCGTGAGTACTTAAGCTGCGGCCAATCTGGCCTTGACTTGGTTCACGATGCCAGCAAAAGCGGCCTTGTCGTGCACGGCGATGTCTGCCAACACTTTGCGGTCGATTTCAATGGCAGCCTTTTTCAGGCCATTGGCGAATTGACTGTAGGTCAGACCGCATTCACGGGCCGCTGCGTTGATACGCGCGATCCACAACTGACGGAACACACGTTTCTTGGCACGACGGTCACGGTAGGCGTACTGTCCGGCCTTCATCACCGCTTGTTTAGCGATGCGGAAGACATTACCGCGGCGACCGCGGAAACCTTTGGCCAGGGCCAATACTTTTTTGTGACGGGCTCTTGCCGTCACACCACGTTTTACGCGAGGCATATTTTCTCCTTGTTCGTCAGTGAATTACAGGCCAGCCGAAGGCAGCATTTGTGCCATGTGACCCATGTTGGTCTCATGCACGCCTACTGGGCCACGGAGGTGACGTTTGTTCTTGGTAGTCTTCTTCGTCAAGATGTGACGCTTGAAGGCTTGACCGCGTTTAACGGTACCACCAGGACGAACACGGAAGCGCTTTTTGGCGCTGCTTTTGGTCTTCATTTTGGGCATTTAACTGCTCCTTAATTTGTGCTCGTGAGGCGTCTGCAAACTCCTTGCAGCCTTGTTGGCCCCGAGACACTTTTAATATCTGCCATTCACTTGCGTGTTTGGCAGTGCGAGGTTTTTTCAAACCTCATTTTTCAGAAATCCCGAAGGACCTCTTCAAACTCACTCTGAAGCTGCCGGAGCGGCTTCATTGGCTGATTTACCAGCCGGTTTTTTGCGTCCTGGCGCAATCATCATGATCATTTGGCGGCCTTCCAACTTTGGAAACTGCTCCACCACAATCAGATCGCCCAAGTCATCTCGTATGCGCTGCAAAAGTGCCATGCCCAACTCTTGATGGGTAATTTCGCGACCGCGAAATCGCAGGGTCACTTTGCACTTGTCGCCATCGGCCAAAAAGCGGCGAATGTTGCGCATCTTGATGTTGTAGTCACCGTCATCGGTACCAGGTCGGAATTTGATTTCCTTGATTTCAATGACCGTCTGCTTAGCTTTGGCTTCGGCAGCACGTTTTTGTTCTTGGTATTTGAACTTGCCGTAGTCCATGAGCCGGCAAACCGGGGGTGAAGCAGTGGCTGCAATTTCAACCAAATCAACATCCAACTCTCCCGCCATGCGCAGTGCATCTGCTAAAGAAACAATGCCAAGTGGCTCGTTCTCAGGCCCGGACAAACGGACCTCAGGGAAAGTGATTTCACGGTTCAGGCGGTGCTTACGCTCTTCACGCTGACGGCGGTCACGAATTTCGGTGGTAGCGATGGTTCAAATCCTTTTGTTCATAAAACTGCACAAGGCAGCCCAAACCGACGAGCAAGCGTCAAGCTAAAGCAATCGGAGAATATCTTCAAACTTTAGAGTGGACGTCTAATTGGACGAGTTCAATGAACGCGTCAACAGACATCACACCGAGGTCTTTGTTCCCTCGGGCGCGAACTGCGACAGTACCCGCAGCCTTTTCTTTGTCGCCAGCGACAAGGATATAAGGCGGCTTCTGCAATGAATGCTCGCGTATTTTATACGTGATTTTCTCGTTCCGGAGGTCTAAATCGACCCTAAGGCCTTGATTTCCCGCCAGTTTTTGCATTTTTTGGGCAATTTCGCGACAGTAATCGGCCTGAGAATCGGTAATGTTGCATACAACCACCTGCGTTGGCGCAAGCCAAACTGGCAAGGCGCCGGCATGCTGCTCGATCAAAATTCCGATAAATCGTTCCATGCTGCCCACGATCGCGCGATGCAGCATGACGGGGCGGTGGCGGTTGCCGTCCTCGCCCACATACTCAGCATCGAGGCGCTCAGCCATGGAGAAGTCGACCTGAATGGTGCCGCACTGCCACTGGCGGCCAATGGCATCTTTCAGTGTGTATTCAATTTTGGGGCCGTAGAAAGCACCATCACCTGGGGCGATTTCAAAATCACAATTGGACGCACGAAGGCTTTCCATCAAGGCATGTTCAGCTTTGTCCCAAATTTCATCGGAACCAATGCGCTGCGCTGGACGGGTAGCCACTTTGTAAATGATGTCGGTAAAGCCAAAGTCTTTGTAGACCTTTTGCAAGAGCGAGGTGAAATTAACGCTTTCAGCCAAGATTTGGTCTTCGGTACAAAAAATGTGGCCATCGTCTTGCGTGAAGCCGCGAACTCGCATGATGCCGTGCAAGCCACCTGTGGGCTCATTGCGGTGACACTGACCAAACTCACCATAGCGCAACGGCAAATCGCGGTAGCTCTTCATTCCCTGCTTGAAAATCAAGATGTGGCCTGGGCAGTTCATGGGCTTCAAAGCGTAATCACGCTTTTCAGACTCAGTTGTGAACATGTTGTCGCGGTACTTGTCCCAGTGACCTGTTTTTTCCCACAAGGACTTGTCAATGATTTGCGGTCCTTTGACTTCTTGGTAGCCGTTGTCTTGGTAAACAGCTCGCATGTACTGCTCTACTTTTTGCCAGACAGTCCATCCCTTGGGGTGCCAGAACACCAAGCCGGGTGCATGCTCATCAATGTGGAACAAATCAAGCTCACGGCCTAATTTGCGGTGATCGCGCTTTTCTGCCTCTTCCAATTGGGTCAGGTAGTTTTGCAAATCGTCTTTGCTGGTCCAGGCCGTGCCATAAATGCGTTGCAACATTTCGTTTTTACTGTCGCCACGCCAATAAGCACCGGCAACCTTCATCAACTTGAAATGCTTGAGCTTGCCAGTGCTGGGGACGTGAGGGCCGCGGCACAAGTCTTCGAACGTGCCCTCTTTGTACAAGCTCACATCTTCATTGGAAGGAATGCTGCCAATGATTTCAGCCTTGTAGTGCTCGCCCATGCCTTTGAAATACGCCACAGCTTCATCACGTGGCAACACACGACGAACCACGGGCTCATCTTTGTTGGCCAACTCTGTCATGCGTTTTTCAATGGCGACCAAGTCGTCCAAGGTGAAGGGGCGGCTGTAGGAAAAGTCGTAGTAAAAACCATTCTCAATCACGGGGCCAATGGTGACCTGCGCATCTGGGTACAAATCTTTCACAGCATAAGCCAGCAAGTGCGCCGTTGAATGACGAACCACCTCCAAGCCATCAGCATCTTTGCCCGTGATGATGGCAAGCTGTGCGTGATCGGCAATGGTGAAACTCGTGTCCACCACTTTGCCATCCACCTTGCCAGCCAAAGCCGCTTTAGCCAAGCCTGCGCCAATAGATGCGGCAACCTCTGCCACGGTGACGGGGCCGGGAAACTCACGCAATGAACCGTCTGGAAGTGTGATCTGAACCATGTTCGAACTGAAAAAAGGAAAGGCGCCTAGTTGGCGCCAGAAATGAAAAACGCGGCAATTGCCGCGTTTTCAAACGCTCAGGCCAGATTTTACGCTCTGCCTGAGGTGTTTTTCGATCAGTGGAACTGTTCTTCTTCAGTCGAACCGGTCAAAGCCGTGACGCTAGAGCGGCCGCCTTGAATGACGGTGGTCACTTCGTCGAAGTAACCCGTACCCACTTCTTGCTGGTGCGATACGAAGGAGTAACCGCGATCGCGCGCTGCAAATTCGGGCTCTTGCACCTTCTCAACATAGGCAGACATGCCGCGCTGAACGTAGGCCTGAGCCAAGTCGAACATGTTGTACCACATGGAGTGAATGCCGGCCAAGGTGATGAACTGGTATTTGTAACCCATGGCGCCGAGTTCTTTTTGGAATTTGGCGATGGTGGCATCGTCCAAGTTTTTCTTCCAGTTGAATGAAGGCGAGCAGTTGTAGGCCAACAATTTACCGGGATGCTTCTTGTGAACGGCTTCGGCAAACTTGCGCGCAAATTCCAAATCGGGTGTGCCTGTTTCACACCACACCAAGTCGGCGTATTCAGCATAAGCCACTGCACGACTGATGGCTTGCTCCATGCCTTTCTTGGTTTTGTAGAAACCTTCTGCAGTGCGCTCGCCCGTCAGGAAGGGCTTGTCGTTTTCATCGTAATCGCTGGTGAGCAAATCAGCAGCTTCTGCATCGGTTCGTGCAATGACCAATGTGGGAACGCCACAAACGTCAGCCGCCATGCGGGCTGCAATCAATTTTTGACAAGCCTCTGTGGTGGGCACCAAGACTTTGCCACCCATGTGGCCGCACTTTTTCACAGATGCCAATTGGTCTTCAAAGTGAACGCCGCCAGCGCCAGCTGCAATCATGGCCTTCATCAATTCGAAGGCATTCAACACACCACCGAAACCGGCTTCAGCGTCGGCCACGATGGGCGCGAAGTAATCGGTGTACTCTTTGTCGCCAGGGTTGGTACCTTTGGACCATTGAATTTCATCCGCACGGCGGAAGCTGTTGTTGATGCGCTCGACAACCTTAGGCACAGAGTCCACTGGATACAAAGATTGATCGGGGTACATTGACGCGTATGAGTTGTTGTCAGCTGCAACTTGCCAGCCAGACAAGTAAATGGCCTTGATGCCAGCTTTCACTTGTTGCATGGCTTGACCACCTGTCAGCGCGCCCAAGCAGTTGATGTAGTCCTCTGTGTGAAGCAAGTCCCACAATTTTTCAGCACCGCGGCGAGCCAGAGTGTGCTCGATGGGAAAAGATCCTCGCAAGCGAACCACATCAGCAGCAGAATAGCCCCGCTTGATGCCTTTCCAACGGGGGTTGGTGGCCCAATCTTTTTCTAGAGCAGCAATTTGTTGTTCACGGCTGAGTTGCTCAATGATATTTTGTGGCATGAAGATTTCCTTAAGAGTGGTTGAAGTTTTGGCCAAATCTATCAATGGAACATTTGGCGCTGCCTGAATTCTATGTCTTATATAAGACCATGGAAATATCTTATGTCTTATATAAGACAAATATTTTTATCAATCTTAACAACAACTTATGACGCTTATTTCTCATTATAAAAATTTATCTCTCATATTGAGAAATTTTGTTGCAATGCAATGCATTGATTTTTCGTATTATGAAAACTAATTTCAAAGATGCAGTTCGTCTGAAGAGGTCGATCAAACGCTGAATGTGAAACACCTGTCAAATGGCCAATCTCACTCGAGAGGGCTATCTGCAACAACATGCTTAAAAAAACTTGATTTCCCCTTGGAAACATACACTTTCTCCATTAGCATGCTCTCAGCCGGATAAATACGTTTCCGGCTGCGAACCAACTTCCGACTTAAGGAATTTCAAAATGGCAACTGCAAAAAAACCCCCGGCAAAAAAAGCTGCTCCTGCAAAGAAAGCAGCACCCGCCAAAAAACCCGTAGCAAAAAAAGCTGCTCCTGCAAAGAAAGCTGCGCCAGCTAAAAAAGCTGCGCCAGCGAAGAAAGCTGCTCCAGCCAAAAAGCCAGCAGCAAAAAAAGCACCTGCAAAGAAGCGTACTCCTAACGCTGCTTTCATGAAGGCTTTGACACCTAGCGCCGCTTTGGCTGCTGTGGTGGGTGCAGCCCCTCTGCCACGTACTGAAGTCGTGAGCAAGTTGTGGGTCTACATCAAGAAGCATGGTCTGCAAGACGCGGTTAACAAGCGCAACATCAATGCTGATGACAAGCTCAAAGCCATTTTTGGCAAAGCGCAAGTCACCATGTTTGAGTTGGCCGGCTTGATTGGCAAGCACTTGAAGTAATTCAGTGGTATTCAAATGAAAAAAGCCGGGTCACCCCGGCTTTTTTTCGGATTGAAACTTACTTTGACTTCAATGCATTTTGTGTGATAGCCGACAAAGTTCCGCGGGTTGTAATGGCTTCGGGGTCCAGCATGATTTCAATCAATGTACCTTGTTTGCACGCCAATGCGGCCTTCAGTGCAGGTTCGAACTCTTCCGTCTTCGAAATGCGCACACCCTCATAGCCATAGGCTTTGGCTAACTGAGCGAAGTTCGGATTATTCAAGTGTGACCCCATGTTGTGCGTTGGGAAATCTCGCTCTTGGTGCATTCTGATCGTGCCATACATGCCGTTGTTCAATAGCACCACAATTGATTTGGCACCGTGTTGTGCGGCGGTCGCAAGCTCTTGGCCATTCATCAGAAAATCACCATCGCCTGCAATGGTAAAAACAACGCGCCCTGTCAGAAGGGCCGCAGCAATGCCGGACGGCACACCGTAACCCATGGCACCCACCGTAGGCGCCAATTGCGTTTTGAAACCCTTGCTAAGACCATGGTGCTTGTAATAACGGTGAACCCAACTTGCAAAGTTGCCAGCGCCATTGGTCAAAACTGCATCTGCTGGTAGATGGCGCTGAAGCACTGCAATCACTTCTGGCATGTTGACAAGGCCATTCTCAGAGTCGGCTGGCAACCCTGCTAAAGCTTGCGGCTGTGTGTTGGCAAGATAGTCTGTGTTGGCTTGCGCGGCCCAATCAGACCAAGGCAAACTGGATGGCGCAGTCAGAACTTCTAGGCTGCGAGCTGCAGCGTTCATGGTGGCACAAATGGCCAAATCAGCGTGGTAAACGCGATTCAACTCTTCGGCGCTGGCGTGAATGTGAACCAACTTTTGCTTAGGCTTTGGAACCTCCAACAAGGTGTAACCGCTGGTGGTCATTTCACCCAAACGAGGGCCAATGGCAATGATCAAGTCGCTGTCTTTGATTCGCTGCGACAATTTTGGGTTGATGCCAATGCCAACATCTCCGGCATAAAGGGGATGGAAATTGTCAAACGTATCTTGAAAGCGAAAGGCATTGCCAACGGGCAATTGCCAATTTTCAGCAAAACGCTGAAGCGCCTGTGCTGACTGTGGGGTCCACCCGCCTCCCCCCGCAATGACAAACGGTTTTTTGGCAGACAACAGCATTTCGCGAAGTTGACGCAGGCTGCCAGGATCGCTCCAGGCCTCCACGGATGTCAATTTAGGGAGAGGCCGAGAAGACACTTCATGGGTCAGCATGTCTTCGGGCAATACAAGCACCACCGGTCCAGGCCGCCCGTTCATGGCAGTGGCAAAAGCGCGTGCCACGTATTCAGGGATGCGTTTGGCATCGTCGATTCGCTCTACGCGCTTCGCCATGCCTTTGGTGCTCGGGCCGAAGAAGGAGCAAAAGTCGACTTCTTGAAAGGCTTCGCGGTCGCGGGTGTCAGAGGCTACGTCCCCCACAAACAAAACCATGGGGGTTGAGTCCTGAAAAGCTGTGTGAACGCCTATAGAGGCGTTGGTAGCGCCTGGGCCTCTGGTGACAAAACAAACGCCAGGATGGCCCATTAAACGGCCCTGTGCATCTGCCATGAAAGCGGCTCCGCCTTCTTGCCGGCATGTCACAAATTGAATTTGATCTTGGTACTTGTGAAAACCATCTAGGACAGCCAAATAGCTTTCCCCCGGAACACCAAACGCGTGGGTCACCCCTTGTTCAACGAGGCACTCTACCAAGAGATGCCCACCCAGCTGGGGGTTTGAATCAGTTTCTTTCAATTTGACTTTGAGATCGCTCATAAGGCCTCGTACAGTGAAGCCGCATGATACTTTCAAAGCGCCAATGACATCACCCCCTGCCTGATTCTTTAATTCACAACCCGATCGAATTTAAAGACGCCAGGCTCATTGACTGGGTCAACATCAACAGGAATAACGGACTTAGGCAAGAACTTACCCTCCAAAAGCAGTTTGGACAAAGGATTTTCAATCCGTTGCTGAACAGCGCGCTTCAGAGGGCGTGCGCCAAAAATAGGATCGAATCCCACCTTGGCCAACTCCGCCAATGACGCCGTTGAAACTTGTAAATGCAAGTCCATTTTGGCCAATCGAGCTTCCAAAATTTTCAATTGAATTTTGGCAATTGATTCGATGTGCTTGGCGTCTAGACTGTGGAACACCACCGTTTCGTCTATTCGGTTTAAAAACTCTGGTCGGAAATGATTTTTAAGTTCGCCCCAAACGGCTTCTTTGATGTCCTCGTTGGGTTCACCCACCATGGCCTGAATCAAATGCGAGCCGATGTTGGAGGTCATCACGATCACAGTGTTTTTAAAGTCAACGGTGCGACCTTGTCCATCCGTAAGCCGTCCATCGTCAAGCACCTGCAACAGCACATTGAACACATCTGGATGGGCCTTTTCAACTTCATCCAAGAGCAGCACCGAGTAAGGCTTGCGGCGCACCGCTTCAGTCAAGTAACCGCCCTCTTCATAGCCAACATAACCCGGCGGCGCACCAATAAGACGAGCCACAGAGTGCTTTTCCATGAACTCACTCATGTCGATGCGAATGAGATGATCTTCACTGTCAAACAAGAACCCAGCCAGTGCTTTACACAACTCGGTTTTGCCGACACCCGTTGGACCCAAGAATAAAAAGGAGCCTGTGGGTCTTTGCGGATCGGACAAGCCAGAGCGAGAACGGCGAATGGCATGAGAAACAGCTGCAATGGCTTCGTCTTGACCCACCACGCGCTCGTGCAATTTAACTTCCATTTGCAACAGTTTTTCGCGCTCACCTTGCATCATTTTTGACACTGGAATGCCCGTTGCACGGCTGACAACCTCAGCTATTTCTTCAGCGCCCACTTGGGTTCGCAATAGGCGTGGGGCAGCTCCAGCTGCAGGATTCAGCTCATTGGCTTGTGTTTCTTTCAGAAGCTTTTCGAGCTCTGGCAACTTGCCATATTGCAGCTCGGCCACTTTATTGAAATCGCCTTTGCGTGTGAGCTCTTCTATTTGCTGACGCAGTTGGTCAATTTTCTCTCGAACGTTTTGACTGCCCTGAGCCTGGGCTTTTTCAGTCTTCCAAATTTCTTCCAAATCAGCGGCTTGTTTTTTGAGACTGACAATTTCTTCTTCAATCAGACCCAGTCGTTTTTGTGAGGCTTCATCGGTTTCTTTTTTGACTGCTTCACGTTCAATTTGAAGCTGAATCAAGCGCCTGTCTAACTTGTCGATCACTTCAGGTTTTGAGTCAATTTCGATTTTTATTTTTGAGGCAGCCTCATCGATCAAATCGATCGCTTTGTCGGGTAAGAACCGGTCTGTGATGTAGCGGTGGCTGAGTTCCGCCGCTGCCACAATGGCGGGGTCTGTGATGTCAACGCCGTGGTGAATTTCATACTTTTCTTGCAAACCTCGCAAGATGGCAATGGTGGCCTCAACACTGGGCTCACCCACCAAAATCTTTTGAAAACGGCGCTCAAGTGCTGCGTCTTTTTCGATGTATTTGCGGTATTCGTCAAGGGTGGTTGCACCCACACAGTGCAACTCGCCGCGGGCTAAGGCTGGTTTCAGCATGTTACCTGCGTCCATCGCACCTTCAGCCTTACCGGCGCCCACCATGGTGTGCAATTCGTCAATGAAGACGATGGTCTGTCCTTCATCTTTGGCCAACTCGTTCAGCACTGACTTCAGCCGTTCTTCAAATTCTCCCCGAAATTTGGCGCCCGCTAGCAATGAAGCCATGTCCAAAGACAAAACCCGTTTGCCTTTCAGAGAATCGGGCACCTCACCCGCCACAATGCGCTGGGCCAAGCCCTCCACGATAGCGGTTTTGCCAACACCTGGTTCACCAATCAGAACAGGGTTGTTTTTGGTTCGGCGCTGCAAGACCTGAATGGCTCGACGTATTTCGTCATCGCGTCCAATCACGGGGTCCAGCTTGCCCATGCGAGCCCGCTCTGTTAAGTCCAAGCAGTATTTTTTGAGAGATTCTCTTTGGCCCTCTGCGTCAGCACTGTTCACGTTTTGTCCTCCTCGAACGGCATCGACTGCGGCTTCTAATGATTGACGACTTAAACCTGCTGCCTTGACCGTTCGGGTCAATTCTGACTTGCCGTCTGTCAGGGCCAACAAAAAGAGTTCACTGGCAACAAATGCATCGCCCCTTTTGATCGATTCCTTTTCGGCGGCCTGCAACAACTTGACCAACTCAGGCCCCACTTGAACTTGGTCCTGACCCGTGACTTGTGGCAAGCGTTCTACGGCTGCATGGGCGGCCGACATGAGCGAAGTCATGTTGACGCCAGCCCTTTGCAGCAAGGCCTTCGGTCCATCTTGCTGCTGCAGCATGGCCAACAAGACGTGCGCAGGGTCTATGTACGCGTGGTCTTTGCCCAATGCCAGACTCTGTGCATCGCCTAGTGCTTCTTGAAACTTAGTGGTTAGTTTGTCCATTCGCATCGAAAACTCCTATTGGCAAATAGTTTGGGCCAATGTGTCTATTTTTCAAGAGCCCGGGTCAAATCAACCGAGCTCACCCACTCTGGCCCTAAAATAGGTGGATGAACATTCATCAGATGTCAGTCCAATATGACGAACGTCAAGATCGCTTGGCGCTTAGGGTCAGCAACCAGGACAACCAAGAATTCAGACTGTGGCTTACCCGGGCCATGACCTTGCGCTTACTGCCTCATTTGCAAGCCTCTGTGGTTCAACTTGAAGCACGAGATCCACAGGTCATGGCTACAGACACCACTGCGCAGCAAATGTTGGCCGAACTGAAGCGTGAGAACTTTCTCTCCAAAGCTGACTTTTCTACCCCATTTGTTTCAGACAACCTCAACTTGCCTCTGGGCGAAATACCCATGCTGGTCACGGATGTCCAGCTCAATCTTCACAGCAGTGGTGGGCTGAACTTGTTGTTTCAAGATAAAAGTGGCACCAGTGCAAGTGGTGCATCTTGTGAATTCAACCTGCAAGCAGCCCTGCTGCATGGTTTGTTGCACCTCATCGAGCAGTCACTTAAAAAGGCGCAATGGCAGCAGCCTGACTTTTCTCAACGCGCAGAGCAAGTGGAAACACTTCAGTCTGAGCGCCCAAGCTACAGACACTGACCCACTTTGAAACTAGCCCCAATTGCGCGACTGGATGCCCCAGCGTGCTAAAGCGGCGTCATCACTGACCCGCGCATCAACCCACTTCGCCCCTTCAGGTGTGGTTTCCTTTTTCCAGAAAGGTGCCTGCGTTTTGAGGTAGTCCATCAAGAATTCGCATGTCTTGAAGCTCTCTCCTCGGTGCGCCGACGAAACTGCCACCAGAACAATTTGATCGGCTGGCTTCAAGATACCGACGCGGTGTATGACCTGGGCCTGGTAAAAATCAAAACGCTGATGGGCTTCATCGATCATGGCCTCAATGGCTGATTCCGTCATGCTTGGATAGTGCTCAAGCTCCATGGTGACGATTTCATCATTGGCTTGTCCAGAAAGCATGCGGGTGTCGCGCACAGTTCCCACAAAACTGCAAATGGCGCCCACCCTGAGGTCACCCGCTCGAAGCTGTTGCAAGACATGCGACACATCGAAGTCTTCGGTTTGAATCAGAACACGTGCGCTCACTTTTTACCCTCCAGTGACAGGGGGGAAGAAGGCCAATTCGGCATTATCGTGAATGAGCGCGTCTTCGTTCACCATGACCTGATTCAAAGCAAGTCTGACAGAACGGTCACGACTTAAGCAAGCATATGCGCCACCCCTTGACAACAAGACGTCGCGAACTTGACCCGCATTTTTTGCTTCGGTGACCAGTTCCTCATGGGATTGGCCCAAGGACTCCCGCAAAGACGCAAAGTAACGAATGGTGATTTTCATTGAAGCCACTCAGAGAAGGGGTAAAAACGCACCCAATCTCCTGCCTTGATTGGATTGGACCCAGGGTTATCGACCACACCATCCCCCCACACCACCGAGGTTAAGACGCCAGAACTTTGGTTCGGAAAAATGTCGAGACCGCCCTGAGCGTTTCGCTTCACGCGTAAAAACTCTCGGCGCTTGTCGGGTTTTGGCAAGTCAAAGTGAGCCTCCAAGCTAAGGGGTTCCGTCTGTAAGCGCGACACGCCTTGCAGTGCCAACAAGAAAGGTCTGACCAGCAATTGAAAAGTGACAAAGCTTGACACTGGGTTGCCGGGTAGGCCCATGAAAAAAGCACGCTGATTCGAGGCTTGAGCTTTGAGAAATCCGAACGCGAAAGGCTTGCCTGGCTTCATTGAGATTTGCCACAAATTCAAACCGCCCAATGCCTCAACGGCTGGTTTCACATGATCCTCTTCTCCCACCGAGACGCCGCCGCTGGTCAAGACCAAATCATGGTGGGAAGCCGCATCTTGCAAAACTGACAATGTGGCCTCCAATTTGTCTGGCACGATGCCCAAATCAGTGACTTCACAGCCAAGGCGAACAAGCAAGGCACGCAAGAAAAAACGGTTGGAGTTGTAAATGGCACCTGGCCGCATGTTTTCGGGCAAAACGTCACCCGGCATGACCAATTCATCACCTGTAGAGAACAAAGCAACGCGCGGTTTTCTTGTCACTTGCAACTTGGCCAAGCCAATGCTGGCTGCCAACCCTAGAGCGGCAGGATCAAGCCGAGTGCCTTGAGGCAGAACCACCGCGCCTTGGGTAACGTCTTCACCACTGCGGCGAATCCATTGCCCCAAGACAGGTAGAGCATTGACCACAATTTCTGGCACCTCAGATTCAGAGTTTGCGCTCTTTGAAACTGTCGTTTCCTCTTGCATGATCACCGCGTTGGCGCCAGGTGGAATGGGAGCGCCTGTGAAAATTCGAGCGGCTTCGCCCTGATTCAAGGCATGGCCATGCTGACCCGCTGGAATTCGCTGCGTCACCTTCAAGCACGAACCCAAAGCCGCGACATCTTCAATGCGAACAGCATAGCCATCCATTGAAGAATTGTCTTGCGGCGGTACTTGTAAACCTGATACCAAGTCTTGCGACAAAACACGTCCATCGGCTTCGAAGGTGTTGACCCAATCAGTTTGACTCAATACCGTGACATCTTTGAGGACCAAGCTGAGCGCTTCGTCCAAAGACATTAAGGGGGCACGTATTGATGCCTTTTCGTTGGTCATAAGCTCAGTCGCAATGTTGAACGATATAGGCTTTAACGGCGTCGACCGATTTGGGCATCAGGACAACGCGCTTAGGTAAAGCTTCAATGCCTTCAAATTTAGGGGGACGATCAGGCTCACGACCCAGAGCTTCCACCAGGGTTGCTGCAAACTTAATGGGCAAGGCTGTTTCTAATACCAGCATAGGAACATCAGGTTGAGCCAGAGGCACGGCAACTTTCAAGCCATCTGCTGTGTGTGTATCAATCATGATGTGATTCTCAGCAAAAACATTTTGAATGGTTTGAAGTCGATCTGCATGGGTGCTTTTGCCGCTCAAAAAGCCAAACTTGATTTTGGCTTGCGCAAAAAGCGGGTCTTGCCCTAAATCGAACCGACCCGTTTGGTTCAGTTGATCGTGGAATAAATTTTTGACTCTGGCAGCATCGCGTTGCAGCAAATCAAACACAAAGCGTTCAAAGTTGCTGGCTTTGGAAATGTCCATGGACGGGCTGGAAGTTTCGTGTGTATCTGCAGTGCCTCGAACGCGGTATACACCTGTTCTGAAAAACTCGTCGAGCACATCATTTTCATTCGTGGCCACAATGAGTTGCGCAATGGGGAGTCCCATCATGCGGGCTACATGGCCTGCGCACACATTGCCAAAGTTGCCACTTGGCACACTGAAGCTGACTTTTTGTGCATCGTGTTGGGTGGCTTGAAAGTAACCCGCAAAGTAGTAAACAACCTGGGCCAACAAGCGAGCCCAGTTGATGGAATTGACCGTGCCAATTTTGTACTTTCGTTTGAACTCCAAATCGTTGCTAACGGCCTTCACAATGTCTTGGCAGTCGTCGAACACACCTTCAATGGCAATGTTGTGGATGTTGGCATCGAGCAAGCTGAACATTTGCGCTTGCTGAAAAGGACTCATGCGACCTTCTGGGCTGGTCATGAAAACCCGCACGCCTTTTTTTCCGCGCATGGCGTACTCGGCAGCGCTGCCAGTGTCGCCTGAAGTGGCACCCAAAATATTGAGCTCTGCATTTCGACGCGTGAGTTCGTATTCAAACAAATTGCCTAGTAACTGCATGGCCATGTCTTTGAAGGCCAAGGTAGGCCCATTAGAAAGAGCCTCTAAGTAAACAACTGCGCCAGGTGCAGCATTGGTTTTAAGGACCTTGATGGGAACAATTTCAGGCGTTCCAAAAATGGCCTCGGTGTAGGTTTTCTGGCACAAGGCTTTCAAATCAAGCGGAGGAATGTCATCAATGAACAAAGAAAGCACTTCGTAAGCCAAGGCGGCATAGCCCTGCGTTTTAAAGACTTGTCGCAAATGGCCCAACTGCGTTGAAGAAATTTGAGGGTAGGCCTCAGGCAGATACAAACCGCCATCGGGGGCCAAGCCCTCTAACAAAATTTCACAAAACCTTTTGCGATCTGCGTGACCGCGAGTGGACAAATAACGCATCAGTTCAGTTCTTCCTTGCGAATTTTTGTAATGGGAGCCATCACGGTTGGCAATGCTTGCATGTGCGCCAACACTTCGTTCATCTTGCCTTCAACGGTATCGTGAGTGAGAATGATCACGTCGGTTTGATTTTCACCAGCTTGACTGACTTGGTCGGCCTCACGCTGAATCACAGCATCGATGCTAATGTTGGCTTGGGCCAAGAGTCCAGTGAGTTTGGCCAAAACACCGGCTTCATCGGCCACGCGCAAACGCAGGTAATAGCTGGTGACAACTTCTGTCATGGGCAAAATTTTCAGGGTACTCATGGCATCAGGTTGGAACGCCAAGTGCGGCACCCTGTTCAAAGGGTCGGCCGTGTGCAAGCGTGTGATGTCGACCAAATCGGCAATCACAGCACTGGCTGTTGGTTCCGAGCCCGCACCCTTGCCGTAGTAAAGCGTTGTTCCCACTGCATCACCATGCACCATGACCGCATTCATCGCACCTTCTACATTGGCAATCAAGCGTTGTGTGGGTACTAAGCTCGGGTGAACGCGCAACTCAATGCCAGCTTCGGTGCGCTTGGTCATGCCCAACAACTTGATGCGATAGCCCAGTTGTTCGGCGTATTTGATATCAGCCGCGCCCAGCTTGGTAATGCCCTCAATGTAGGCTTTGTCAAACTGGACTGGAATGCCAAACGCCAAGGCGCTCATTAGGGTGGCTTTGTGAGCAGCATCTACCCCTTCAATGTCAAAGGTGGGGTCAGCCTCTGCATACCCTAAACGCTGCGCCTCTTTGAGCACATCGGCGAAGTCCAAGCCCTTTTCACGCATTTCGGACAGAATGAAATTGGTAGTGCCATTGATAATGCCAGCGACCCATTGAATTCTGTTAGCAGTCAAACCTTCTCGCAAAGCCTTGATGATGGGTATACCACCCGCAACAGCTGCTTCAAAAGCAACCATCACACCTTTGGCATGGGCTGCTGCAAAAATTTCGGTTCCGTGAACGGCCAATAAGGCTTTGTTGGCGGTCACGACGTGCTTGCCAGCTGAAATCGCTTCCAATACCAAGGCTTTGGCAATGGCATAACCACCAATGAGCTCGACGACGATGTCGATGTCAGGGTTGGCAATGATTTGGCGGGCATCACTGACCACCTTCACATGAGGCCCTGACAATGATTGCGCTTTGGCAACATCTAAATCGGCAACCATGGTGATTTCGATACCACGGCCTGCACGGCGTTTGATTTCCTCTTGATTGCGCTGCAGCACATTGAAGGTGCCACTGCCCACAGTACCCATGCCTAACAGGCCAACTTGAATCGGTTTCATTTTTTTCTCACTTAGACCGCGGTTCCAAAACTCTGACGCGCCTTATCTAAAAACTTGGCCATGCGATTGATGGCCTCTCGCAAATCGTCCAAATGGGGCAAGAACACAATTCTGAAGTGATCTGGTGCGACCCAATTGAAGCCCGTTCCCTGAACCAGCATCACCTTGGTTTCTTGCAACATTTCAAGGAAGAATTGCTGATCGTCCTTGATGGGATAAATTTGAGCATCGAGCTTGGGGAACATGTAGAGCGCGGCTTGAGGCTTCACGCAAGACACGCCAGGAATTGCATTGATGAGTTCATATGCAAGGTCACGCTGTTTGCGCAAACGTCCCCCTTCATTGACCAATTCATTGATGCTTTGATGACCACCCAGCGCTGTTTGAATGGCCCACTGACCCGGCACATTGGCACACAGGCGCATGTTGGACAACATGTTCAGCCCTTCAATATAGTCTTGTGCAGATCGCTTGTCGCCGGTCACAATCATCCAGCCCGCCCGATAGCCGCAAGAGCGATAACTTTTTGACAACGAGTTGAAAGTAAGCGTTAAAACATCTTGACTCAAGCTGGCCATGGGCGTGTGCTTCACACCATCGTACAGAACTTTGTCATAAACCTCGTCAGCAAAGATCACCAAGCCATTCTTTCTGGCGATATCGACAATGCCTTGAAGAATTTCATCGCTGTACAAAGCACCGGTGGGGTTGTTGGGGTTGATGACCACAATGCCCTTGGTCTTGGGCGTTATTTTGGAACGAATGTCTGCCAAATTGGGCATCCAACCATTGGCCTCTTCGCAGATGTAGTGGACAGGTGTGCCGCCCGACAAACTGGCAGCCGCAGTCCACAATGGATAGTCGGGTGCGGGTAACAATAATTCGTCACCATTGTCTAGCAATCCATTGGTGGCCATCACGATCAATTCGCTGGCGCCGTTTCCCAAATAAATGTCGTCAAGCGATACGCCCTTGATACCCTGCTTTTGGGTCTCGTGCATGACGGCTTTGCGGGCACCAAAAATACCTTTGCTATCTGAATAGCCGGCTGAGTTGGGCAAGTTTCGAATCATGTCCTGCTGAATTTCCTCAGGCGCGTCGAAACCAAACGATGCTAAATTGCCGATGTTGAGTTTGATGATTTTGTGCCCATCTTCTTCCATCTGTCTAGCGCGGTCCATGATAGGGCCGCGAATGTCATAACAAACGTTGGCAAGTTTGGCTGATTTTTGGATAGTTTTCAAAATCCCTCCGAGGGGTGTTGTCGCTTGGGAAAACCTATAATTTGACCACAGAACGGGCCCCTTTTAAGAAACTATCCAGCATGAAACTTCATCCCGATGCCAGCAACGGCTTCTCCATTCAAAGTTACAGCGACGAAGGAGTGGTGGTGAATGGAAAAATCCAAGTTGGCCCCCTGCTCTTGTGCTCCGTTCAAGGCCCGCAAATATGGTCAGCCCAAAGCTTCGAATCGCTGACACAGGCCTCCTTCGACGAACTCCTGGCCTTTTCGCCAGAATTGGTTCTATTTGGCAGCGGGCGACGCATACAATTTCCCTCCCCCAAGCTACTCCAAGGGCTATTTCAAAGCCGAATTGGTTTGGAAACCATGGACAACGGAGCTGCTTGCCGAACTTTCAATGTCTTGGCTGGAGAGGGCCGGCATGTGGTTTTGGCCTTGATTCCCGTGACTCCCCCCTAAAACTGTTTTCGGAACTAATGTTCTGAAAAAATAGAAACGCACAGGGTTTCGGTTTAAAATGTCGGATTGCCGCCGCAGCTAATTTCCTTAGGGGGATGACTGGCCATGCGGTTCATTTCTGTCACGTGAGATTAGTTCTATGGCGATCGTTGTTAACAAACCCCTTCCTGAATTTGAAGCAAACGCAACGGGCGGCTTGAAGGTTTCAAACACATCCCACAACGGAAAAATCATGATTTTGTACTTCTACCCGAAGGACAACACGCCTGGTTGCACTACAGAAGCCATGCAATTCCGCGACAAATACAAAGACTTCGCCAAGGCTGGCGCTACAGTTTTTGGTGTTTCTCGTGACAATATGAAGTCACATGATGACTTCAAAACAAAACTTGAACTGCCCTTTGAGCTGATTGCAGACACAGAAGAGAAAATGTGTCACATGTTTGGTGTTGTCAAAAACAAAATCATGTACGGCAAAAAAGTCAAAGGCATCGAACGCAGTACCTTCCTGATTGGTCCCGACGGCCTTGTCAAAGAAGAGTGGCGTGGCCTGAAAGTCCCAGGCCATGTAGAAGAAGTTTTAAAAGCTGTAAAGGCTCTCAAAAAAGCAGCATAATGGCAACATGAAGCTGAAATCCAGCCCCGTTTATTCTTGTTCTAAAAATCAAGCCGCCTCGGCCTCAAGGCGGCTTTTTCTTTGCATCAAAGTTTCCACCATCACCTCTGAGGCTTCGTTTTATGCCATTGCCCCCCGCTCCTACACAACGTGCAAGCTTGATCTCAGCCCAAGCAATTGCCAAATCTGAAAAAATAGCCGGTCCTCAAGTCGTTCACCTGCCTCGAGATACTGCCTCTAAAAAACCCCCCGCTAAAAAAGTTTCAGCCGATTTGAAAGAGCTTGTCCAAAGCTCCTCGGTATCTGCGCATGAACCTGCGCCTGTGAGTTTGTCAGTCGTTGCAAGTAACAAAAAAACCAAGCCCGTCAAAAAGAAGAATGGCCCCACCAAACTGTTCGTTCTTGACACCAACGTGTTGATGCACGATCCCATGTGTCTGTTCCAATTTGAAGAGCACGACGTTTACCTGCCGATGATCGTTTTGGAAGAATTGGACAGCCACAAAAAGGGCATGACCGAGGTAGCGCGCAACGCTCGTCAAACCAGTCGATTTTTAGACGCACTGGCGGCATCGCCTGGCTCAGACATGAAGCAAGGCTTGCCCCTCAATGCAACGGGTTACATAGACTCAAGCGGAAAATTGTTTTTCCAAACCCAAATGATGGACGTCAGCCTGCCAATGAGTTTGCCACAGGGTAAGGCAGACAACCAAATATTGGGAGTAGTTCAAGCCTTGTGCAAATTGCACACGCCTCGTGAAGTGGTGCTAGTGTCTAAGGACATCAACATGCGAGTCAAAGCCAGAGCCTTAGGACTGGCGGCAGAAGACTATCAAAATGACAAGGTATTGGAAGACGGCGACCTGATGTATTCAGGCGCTTTGGCATTGCCTGCCGATTTTTGGAATCGGCATGGCAAAGCCATTGAAAGTTGGCAGCAAGGCAGTCACACTTTCTACCGATTCAGCGGCCCCCTTGTCCCTAGCCTGCTTATCAATCAGTTTGTTTTCTTGGAAGCTCCGGGAGAGCCCAGCTTGTACGCGCGTGTTACGGAAATCCGTGGCAAAACTGCCGTCCTGAAAACACTCAAAGATTTCGGGCATGCCAAAAATGCCGTTTGGGGTGTGGTCACTCGCAACCGCGAACAAAACTTTGCCATGAACATGCTGACCGATCCAGAGATTGACTTTGTCACCTTGGCGGGTACGGCAGGAACCGGCAAAACTTTGATGGCATTGGCTGCGGGTCTGACGCAAGTCTTGGACGATCGACGCTACACAGAAATTATCATGACGCGGGCCACGGTCAGCGTGGGCGAAGACATTGGCTTTCTGCCAGGTACTGAAGAAGAAAAAATGGGCCCGTGGATGGGCGCCTTGGACGACAACTTAGAGTTTTTGGCCAAAGGCGACGGCGGCAATGCCGGCGAATGGGGACGTGCAGCCACCAACGAGTTAATTCGAAGTCGCATCAAGATCAAAAGTATGAACTTCATGCGCGGCAGAACTTTCATGAACAAATACGTGATCATCGACGAGGCACAAAACTTAACGCCCAAGCAAATGAAAACATTGATCACGCGTGCAGGCCCTGGCACCAAGATCATCTGCATGGGTAACTTGGCACAGATCGATACGCCCTACCTGACGGAAGGTTCATCCGGCCTGACTTACGCTGTCGATCGATTCAAAGGATGGGCTCATGGCGGTCACATCACATTGGCACGCGGAGAGCGTTCACGACTGGCAGACTTTGCCAGCGAGGTGCTCTAAACAAACAGGAAGAGTAGCTTGGTGGCTATCGCCACGGCCGTCTTTGTCAATAATCACCACTGTCGCCACTGGAAGCCAAGCTTTCAAAGCGCGTCAGTGGTTTCAAGAAGGTCAAGCGGACGGCTCCGGTGGGGCCGTTTCGCTGTTTGCCGATGATGATTTCTGCGACACCAGGATCTTTAGAGTCTTTGTTGTAGTAATCATCACGGTAGATGAACATGATGATGTCGGCATCTTGCTCAATGGCACCGGACTCCCGCAAGTCACTCATCATGGGACGCTTGTCGGTTCTTTGCTCAACACCCCGATTGAGCTGAGACAAAGCAATGACAGGGCACTGCAGTTCTTTGGCCAGCATTTTGAGGCCCCTGGAAATTTCGCCCAACTCAGTGGCGCGGTTTTCACCATCGCCGCCGGATGAGCCCGTCATAAGCTGCAAGTAATCCACCACGATCAAGCCTAACTTGCCACACTTGCGCGCTAAGCGACGTGCGTTGGCGCGCAGTTCACTGCTGGTCAGGCCAGCGGTTTCATCAATGTGCAGTGAGACTGTTCTTAGGCGCTCAATGGCATCCGTAAGGCGAGGCCATTCTTCATCAGTGAGCTTGCCAGTACGCAAGTGTCCTTGATCAATGCGTCCAATGGAGCCCACCACGCGAACAGCCAATTGCGCAGCACCCATCTCCATTGAAAACACAGCCACAGGCAAACCTTCATTCAAAGCAACGTGCTCGGCAATGTTGATGGCAAATGCCGTTTTGCCCATGGAGGGGCGAGCAGCCAAGACCACCAAGTCGCCCGCCTGCAAACCTGAAGTCATGCGATCTAAATCGTAAAAACCAGTGGGCACCCCAGTGATGTCATTGGGGTTGTCGGCCATTTCTTGTACCCGGTCCATGAGGTCGACCACCAAGGTTTCCATGGATTGAAAGCCCTGCTTCATGCGCGAGCCTTCTTCACCGATATTGAAAATCTTTTGTTCTGCTTCGTCTAGGATTCTTTCGACGGGACGACCTTGAGGGCTAAACGCATTGGTTGCAATTTCGTCGCTGGCCGTGACCAACTTGCGAAGAATGGACCTCTCGCGAACAATTTCTGCATAGCGCCTGATGTTGCTGGCACTTGGCACGTACTGAGCCAAGGAGTTGAGATAGCCCAAGCCTCCCATGCCCTCTGCTTTGCCTTGATTTTGCAACTGCTCGTACACCGTAATGACATCGGCCGGTTTAGAGTTGTTGATCAGGGTTGAAATGGCCGCAAAAATAAGCTTGTGTTCGTGCCGATAGAAATCATTGTCTGTCAGCAAGTCCCCCATTCGGTCCCACGCTGTGTTGTCCAGCAACAAGCCACCGAGCACACTTGACTCAGCCTCAATAGAGTGAGGCGGCACACGCAGTTGTGCAATTTGTTGATCTTGACTGACAGCGCTGAAACCCAATTCGGATTCAGAGTGAGACTGAGGAGAAAAAAGTGCTGACATGGACGCTCTATTTTGAATCCCCGATCTTACGCACTGCTGGAACTTTGGTCATGGGACAAGCCTGTGGATAAGTCCTTGGTAAGTGAAGAAAGTCTTGTGAATAAACAGTATGTATTCGAGAAAAAAGAAAAAGCCGCCAGTCATTCGACGGGCGGCTTCGTGAATAGCTTAAAAATTAAGCTGTTTCGCCGTAAACAGAAACGGTGACTTCAACCACCACATCCGTGTGCAATGCCACAGAAACTGACGATTCGCTCACAGTTTTGATGGGGCCATTGGGCATGCGGATTTGTGCTTTGGCCAAACCGTAACCGGCTTTGTTCAACTCTTCAGCGATGTCGTGGTTGGTGACTGAACCAAACAAACGACCGTCAACGCCAGCCTTTTGAGTGATTTTAACCACTGCACCCGCCAATTTTTCGCCTTGCGCTTGAGCTTCAGCCAACTTGGCTGCTGCTGCCTTTTCCAGTTCGACACGGCGAGCTTCGAATTCAGCTTTGTTGGCTTCAGTGGCGCGACGTGCACGTCCGGAGGGGATGAGGAAGTTGCGAGCGTAACCGTCTTTAACTTTAACGATTTCACCCAAATTGCCAAGGTTCACAACCTTATCGAGCAGAATAATTTGCATGGTTGATCTCCTTAAACTTTGTGCTGGTCGCTGTAAGGCAACATGGCCAAGAAGCGAGCGCGCTTGATGGCGGTGTTCAATTGGCGCTGGTAAATGGCGCGCGTGCCTGTCAAGCGTGCTGGAATGATTTTGCCGTTTTCAGCAATGAAGTCGCGCAATGTGTCGACGTCTTTGTAATCAATCTCCTCCACGCCTGTCACTGTGAAGCGGCAGAAACGCTTGCGCTTGAACAGCAGTGACTGGGTGTTGCGCTTGGGGCGCTTGTCTTTGTTAAATTTTTTGAAAGTGGCCATGGGGCCTCCTGAAAATTAAAGTGTCTTGAATTCTTGAATATGCAGAATCACATTTTTTCCGTTTTTGGGTGTGGCCAAAAAACCGCTGAATTTCCAAACGCTGCCAACTGGCTGGGTTTGAATTCGCTCTGCAACAGATCCGATGGCGACAGCTTTCACTGTGGCGTTGACCAGTCTGAGAACTCCCGCTTCTTGCATGCTAGAGCTGTGCTCTAGAACCAAGTCTATGACTGGTAATCCAGCCGGTGTGTATCGAATGGCTTTTTGCTCTGCGATACCAGCGGTTAATTCAAGGTGGTTTTCTTCCGTCACTCCTGTTCACGAATGTGGTTAGTTTGCAAATTCGGCTTGTTGGGCTTTGCGAGCTTCTTCGCGCTCGACTTGCTTCATCATGGAAGATGGGCCTGCATCGGCTTTCTTCTTCAGAACGGTCAAGTGACGCAAAACAGCATCGTTGAACTTGAAAGCATGTTCGAGTTCGGCCATCACAGCCTGATCAGCTTCAATGTTCACGCACAAGTAATGGGCTTTGCCCAATTTGTTAATTTGGTAGGCCATCTGACGACGACCCCAGTCTTCAACACGGTGAATTTTTCCACCACCGGCAACGATCATGCCTTTGTAGCGCTCCAGCATGGCTGGGACTTGTTCGCTCTGATCCGGATGAATCAGCAAAATGATTTCGTAATGACGCATTGATACTCCTTTTGGGTTTTAACCTTTTGGGTTCTAAAAAAGCTACCCCCAGCGTCGGGTGGGGTGCAGCAAGGTGAGCCCGCTAGTATAGCTCAGGAATTAGAGGTTCGGATAGAGGGGTGGAGTGGCTGAATCGTGGTTCATTAAAGAGCTGGGTCGATCTGGCCAGGCCCAGCTGCCCAACACAATGGTCAAAAACCCAACAGGCACCCCCAAAATACCGGCAGAAATAGGCTGGATACCTAGGAATAAACCGGTTTCTGGAGTCCAGTTCAAAAGGGATCTTGCTGTTGCCGTGTTAAGAATCATGTAGCAAAGCGTGACGCCAAGGCCGAGAAGCATGCCCAAAACCACGCCTTTTCGGCTGGCTTTCTTCCAGAAAATACCCATCACCATGCCAGGGAAAAATGCTGATGCAGCCAAAGAAAAAGAAGCTGAGACCAAAGCCAAAATTTGAGCAGGCTTCCATGCAGCCACCAATGCTGCGCACAAGGCAACCGCCAGCAACGCGAACTTTGACAAAACCACACGACCCTCTTGGGTTTGCATGCCATTTTTCATGCCTAAGCGCATGTCATGGACAAAGGCATTGCTGATGGTCAAAAGCAATCCATCTGCTGTGGACAAAGCAGCAGCGAAGCCTCCCGCCGCCACCAAACCCGAAATGACATAGGGCAATCCTGCAAGTTCTGGGCTGGCCAACATGATCATGTCGGCTCCTAACTTGAGTTCACCAAACTGCAAGACACCGTCAAGATTCACATCTGAAACTTCGACCAATGCGCTGTCAACCCTTGACCACTGAGCAAGCCAATGGGGAAGCTCAGAAAAGGAGCTGCCCACCAGGTTGTTCATGACCTCAAACTTCACAAGCACGGCCAAAGCCGGGGCACTGAGATACAAGATGGCAATAAAAAACAAAGACCAAGCCACTGACAACCGCGCTTCTGATTCGTTAGGTACGGTGTAAAAGCGAGTGATCAAATGCGGCAGCCCTGCGGTACCGGCCATGAGACAAAAAATGAGCGCAACAAAATTAATCCGAGAGTTCTGAAATTGCACTTGCTCTTGAGGCGTGCCGTCAGGCTCACCTTGGAAAGCCTTGCCATGCAGCGGCATGCCACTCAGGGGTTGGGATCGCAGATAGTTCTCTTGCATGGCCTTTTGCCAAATATCCTTGGCTTCAACCGCATTTTTGGGCAATGCCAGCAAGTCTCGCCGCGCTTGAGCAATGACTGAAAATTCTGCGTTTTGAAGCTTTAAATCCCGAACTTGTTGCTCCAAAATTTGTTGTTCGTTTTGCAGCGATTGCGCCACATTTTCAAGTTTTAACCGCAGTGATTCAGCGCGCCGAAAATACTCTTGTCTCACGGCCAATTCAGAGGGGTCGGCAATGAGTTTCTGCTCAAGTTCGGCAATCTTAGACAGCTGAGAACCATACGCCAACGGCGCCCAAGGCGTGTCAAGTTGCTTGTAAGCCAGCCATGAAACTGGAATCAAAAATGCCAGCATCAAAATGATGTACTGCGCCACTTGGGTCCAAGTAATTGCGCGCATGCCCCCTAAAAAGGAACACAGCAAAACACCGCCCAAGCCAAGCAAAATACCAATTTCAAACTGCACGCCAGTTAAGCGGGAAGCAATCAGGCCAATGCCGTAAATTTGTGCCACTACGTAGGTGAATGAGCAAAGAATGGCAGACCATGCCGCCAACAACCTTGGCCAGTGTCCACCAAAACGTTGACTGAAAAAATCTGGCAAGGTGTACAAATTCATGGCCCGCAAGTGAGGCGCAATGAGGAGTGCCACCAAACAAAATCCGCCAGTCCACCCCATGACGTAGGCCAACCCCCCTGCTTGATCGCCACTGCCCGAGAATCCCTGCAAGTAAAGTGCGCCGGCCAAACTGATGAAAGACGCCGCACTCATCCAGTCTGCGGCGGTGGCCATGCCGTTGTAAAAGGCGGGTATGCGGCGACCTGCAACGTAATATTCTTCGGCGTTGGAGGTTCTGCCTGTTACGCCAATGAGGGCGTAAATCATGACTGTGGAAAACAAAAAGATAGGGCCAATCAAACTTCTTGAAAGGCCCTCATGCTCCGCCCAACCCATGACACCCATCAAGACAACCAGTATCAGTACATACGCTAAAACATTGCGATGCAGCCGCCACTGATAGGCGGCATACTTTTTCTTAAAGGATGCGGAAGAATTCAATCGGCTTTTCCTAATTGCGTCCAGGTTTCAACCACCGTGTCAGGATTCAATGAGATGGAACTGATGCCTTGCGCCATGAGCCAGCGTGCAAAGTCTGGATGATCGCTAGGTCCCTGGCCACAAATGCCCACATATTTACCTTGGCTGAGGCAAGCTTGAATGGCCTGGGCAATCAAGGTTTGGACTGCCTGATCTCGTTCGTCAAAATCGACTGCCAACAATTCCAAACCTGAGTCGCGGTCTAAACCCAAAGTAAGTTGCGTGAGGTCGTTTGAGCCAATAGAAAATCCGTCAAAGTATGCCAAAAACTTGTCAGCCAAAATGGCGTTACTGGGAACTTCGCACATCATGATGACTTTCAATTCATCTTGCCCGCGCTGAAGGCCATGTTTGGCCAACAGTTGGGTCACTCGGTCGGCTTGACCCAGAGTGCGAACAAAGGGCACCATGACCTGCACATTGGTCAAGCCCATCTCGCCACGGACTCGCTTGATGGCCTCGCATTCCATGGCAAAGGCTTCGCCAAAATCTTCACTGATGTAGCGCGCCGCCCCACGAAAACCCAACATCGGGTTTTCTTCCTCGGGCTCATAGCGGCTTCCACCAATGAGTTTGCGATATTCATTGCTCTTGAAATCTGACAAGCGAACAATGACTGGCTTCGGCCAAAATGCTGCGGCTATGCAGGCCACGCCTTCGGTGACTTTGTCGATGTAAAAAGCCTTTGGAGAAGCATGACCCCGCGCGACAGACTCCACGGCCTTTTTCAAGTCAGTGTCGATGTTGGGGTACTCCAAAATAGCTTTGGGATGAACACCGATGTTGTTGTTGATGATGAACTCTAGACGCGCCAGTCCAACGCCCTGGTTGGGCAATTGGGCAAAGTCAAAGGCCAAATGCGGATTGCCAACGTTCATCATGATTTTGGTGGCAATGTCAGGCATCGTGCCTCTTGTCACTTCCGTTACCTCCATTTCTAGCAAGCCATCGTAAATGTGGCCTGTGTCGCCTTCGGCACAACTCACGGTTACAAGGGTGCCCTCTTTCAACTGCTCTGTCGCATGACCGCAACCAACCACAGCAGGTATACCCAGTTCTCGGGCAATGATGGCAGCATGGCAAGTTCGTCCACCGCGATTGGTCACAATGGCACTTGCGCGCTTCATGACAGGCTCCCAATTCGGGTCTGTCATGTCGGTGACCAACACATCGCCAGCTTGTACTTGGTCCATTTCAGAAATGCTGTGCACCAAACGAACGGGGCCAGTGCCAATTTTTTGGCCAATGGCACGACCTTCAGCAAGCACCACGCCCTTGCCTTTGAGTTTGTAACGAAGCTCTGCGGTCCCTTTCGATTGGCTCTTCACGGTTTCAGGCCGTGCCTGCAAAATGTAGAGCAACCCGTCATTGCCATCTTTGCCCCATTCAATGTCCATGGGGCGACCATAATGCTTTTCAATCACCATGGCGTATTGCGCCAACTGTGTGATGTCAGCATCGGTCAGAGAGTAGCGATTGCGCAACTCCATGGGCACATCCACCGTTTTCACCAACTTTCCAGAGGTAGCTTTTTCTTCTGGTGTGGAGAAGATCATTTGAATCAGTTTGGATCCCAAGTTGCGCCGAATGATAGCTTTCTTACCAGCAGCTAACATGGGCTTGTGCACATAAAACTCATCGGGATTCACCGCGCCCTGCACCACCGTTTCACCCAGTCCGTAACTGGATGTGATGAACACGACCTCTTCAAAACCCGTTTCAGTGTCAATGGTAAACATCACACCGGCTGCACCCAAGTCAGAGCGAACCATGCGTTGAACACCCGCAGACAATGCCACTTCAGAATGTGCAAATCCTTTGTGTACTCTGTAGCTGATGGCACGGTCGTTGTACAAAGAAGCAAAGACCTCCTTCATCTTGTGAAGGACATCTTCAATGCCAACGACATTCAAAAAAGTTTCTTGTTGGCCGGCAAAGGAGGCATCGGGTAGATCTTCGGCGGTGGCCGAAGAACG
>Ga0214921_10000539_pt1 | contig 70800 bp, 102 predicted proteins | sample LL1505_MetaG_FD_177992 | JGI IMG/M metagenome (GOLD analysis project Ga0214921, IMG submission 177992) | Freshwater microbial communities from Lake Lanier, Atlanta, Georgia, United States - LL-1505 | ecosystem: Environmental > Aquatic > Freshwater > Lake | place: USA: Georgia | collected... | reverse complement strand
TAATAGAAGGATCACCTTCGTCATTTAGATCGCTGTGGATGTGTGCATTGGCCACTAGATTTTTTAGTGTGCCGAATACATCCATTGGCACATCTTCTACTGCTACTATGATGGGATTAAAATATGCGTATTTCATCTATTTCCTTATGATTGGCTGTCTAGGGTGGGCTCGAACCACCGACCCTCTGTTTAACAGACAGATGCTACTACCAACTGAGCTACTAGACAATAAACTGGTGCCCCTTGTCCGACTCGAACAGACCACCTACTGATTACAAATCAGTTGCTCTACCAGATGAGCTAAAGGGGCAAAACTTCAATAAGGTCCTTTGTTACGACCTTTTTCTAAAAAACACTGAATGCTATATCTAATGTCGCCTGCAAAATTTACAGGAGTCGTTCCATGGTGCAATCCATTGGCTTGAAATACTGCCACATTCTTTTCAGGAAGAATGGCTTTGATTTCATCATCTTCTTTATAAAGAAGATAACCGCCATAATTTGGATTCCAATCTGGATTCAAATAGATACTTACTGCACCTGCGGCATGACCATCGTTATGCCACGGGATATAACTGTAACGTGTCCAATAATAAAAATTGATAGTTGCTGTTTCAAACTCAACATCAATTTTCTCTCGGATAGTTTTAACAATGTCGTTGTATAGTTCCGGCTCGCCTTTAACATCATAGATCAGCACCGGAGCACTGTCTGCGACCAAACTGGCCTGCCAACAACGATGTGTTTTAAGGCACTGCTCGCCCTTGTAATACTTGTCGCGGGCAGTGGTCCTGCATCTTAGATAAAGTGCTTCGTCTAAGAAATTTTCAAATTTTTGAACTATTTTTTCTTTCTTCATAAATTCCTTGGTGGAGGATGGGAGGATCGAACTCCCACTTCATGCTTGCAAAGCACATGTGCTCCCATTATCACTAATCCCCCGTGAACTACTTATCTTACTGTCTGGCGGAATGACTGGGACTTGAACCCAGAAACCGGCTTTCACCGATCGACGGATTAGCAATCCGCTCCAATACCATTATGGGACCATTCCATTTACTGCTGGTGGGTCGTGACAGTCTCGAACTGCCGACATTCTGCGTGTAAGGCAGACGCTCTACCAACTGAGCTAACGACCCACTATCTATACTGAAGCACACTTAGGACGTTTCACGACGGCGGTGTCCTGGCCCTACCTAAACTATGTTCTAGGTTAAATGTGCTTTAGTATGGTGCCCCAGGACGGACTCGAACCGTCACGCTTGCGCACTGGCTTCTAAGACCAGCGTGTCTACCAATTCCACCACCAGGGCAATTTCTAACTAATATAGTATATTATATATTCTAATCACCTGCGTGTCAACAGCTTTGTGAAAAATAGATAAAATAAAATGGTACCAGCGGAGGGGATCGAACCCTCTCAAGAACGCTAATCTGGCGCTAAAAGGTGTATAAGACCTCTCTGACTTCCAAGTCTCGCTGGCAATGTGTTTGGTGCAACCTCCAGGGATCGAACCTGGTTCAATGGCTCTTCAGACCACCGCTATGACCACATCAGCTAAAGTTGCATTGGTACCCCTGCCCTGATTCGAACAGGGAGAACTTCTCCTTTTGAGAGAGACGACTTTACCAATTTGTCCACAGGGGCATTGGGGTGCTGTATGGGATTCGAACCCATACTACGAGATCCACAATCTCGGGTGCTAACCGTTACACTAACGGCACCATTGTTTGGCCGGTCTTGCAGGAATCGAACCCACACCCTCTGTTTCGAAGACAGAGATGATATCCATTTCACCAAAGACCGATAATTGGCACCCGGAGTAAGAATCGAACTTACAATAGCAGAGTCAAAGTCTGTTGTGTTACCACTACACTATCCGGGAACAACTTGGTGGTAATGATAGGACTCGAACCTACACTGGACACCGTATGAAGGTGCTGCACGACCATTATGCTACATTACCATATAGAAACACACTGGCTTGCAAGACTTCTACTAACCTTTCGATGGATGTCGCAGTTAGTATTCAATGTGTTTTCATATGGTAGGACGTATTGGATTCGAACCAATGACCAATAGATTAAAAGTCTACTGCTCTACCAACTGAGCTAACGTCCCACTAATCTTATCACTCTTGTCACTACTCATGACAGATCTCCTTTTTAAAAATTGGTACTCCGAACGGGTTTCGATCCCGCTTCTTCGCCTTGAAAGGGCAACGTTCTAGCCAGTAAACTACCGGAGTATATTTGGTAGCCAATGATGGGAACGATCCATCGACCCTCGCCTTATCAAGACGATGCTCTACCACTGAGCTAATTGGCTATGTTTGGCGGAAGCGGTGAGATTCGAACTCACGGACCATTTCTGATCGTCTGTTTTCAAGACAGGTGCAATAAACCGGACTCTGCCACACTTCCATTATTAGGTGCAGGGCTTCCACCTGACTTCCACCTCGCTTTATAGTCTGCGTGTCCAAGACTTGAATTGGCGTACCCCCAGGGACTCGAACCCCGACGAACAGTTTTGGAGACTGTGATGCTGCCATTACATTAGGGATACATTGGAGTGTCGGGTCAGATTTGAACTGACGGTTTTACGGATTTGCAATCCGTTGCAATGGGCCACTCTGCCACCGACACATGTTTGGTACTCGGTAGGGGAATCGAACCCCTCTTCCCGCCGTGAAAGGGCGGTGTCCTAGACCGATAGACGAACCGAGCAAATTTGGCGGACTGGACGGGACTCGAACCCGCGACCCCATGCGTGACAGGCATGTGCGCTAACCAACTGCGCCACCAGTCCTAAACTTCTGGTGCGACCTTCCGGAATCGAACCGGAACACCTTGCGGCGAGAGATTTTAAGTCTCTTGTGTCTACCTATTTCACCAAGGTCGCACTTTAAATTTGGTGGAGGAAGTAAGATTCGAACCTACTAGTCCCTAAGAAAACAGATTTACAGTCTGCCGCACCCCTCCAACTGTGCCGTTCCTCCATGTACTAATTATAACACACTCCCGGCCGTTTGTCAACAACCCGATGAAAACTATGTTTTCAATTTAAGGAATGTGTGTATTAAAACATTCTAATAACGCCTGCTATGCAGTACTACGCTATGGGTGTAGCCGTCCCTATAGAATGTTTTAATACGCTGTAATTTTTCATCTCACAAGAGAGACTTCATCCTACAGGCCGCCCGTTCGTCCATGTTTAGAGTGCAGACTGGGACCTCGTTTCCCTTACACACTTTGTACTAGTTTACGCTAAACGTGGGTGATTTCACCTTTGCTTCGTGATATATTCTAGCACGTTCAAACTTATCTTGAATAAGTTTTTGAAATTGCTCTTTAGTTAGAACATTTTCATAAGCCTGTTCAACAATACGTTCATTCAATTTTTCGTAATCTATCTTTTCCATTTTTCCTTTCCTTAAAAGCAAAAACCCCAGGGTGTTTAATCCTGGGGTCCTTTGAAGTTAGTGTGTACTTTTTGTGTTACACGACACTCTCCGTGGACCCCGAGGTAATCTCTGCTGGTAAACGATCATATGATAGACTATTCAATGACCAGCAAGAGGGCATACCCACTTGTTTGGCTATCGTATTAAATTGTCTATGTAATGATACAGTTTGCATTTCGTTTCCTAAAATTCTTATCACTATTTCTAGTGCATGTGTTTATTATACAACCACTTAGTCTACTTGTCAACCACTTTTGGCATTACTACCTAAAAAGTTTTTGATGTCTACTAAGCAACAGTACAAATTATAATGTCTTTTTATTTAGCCGTCAACAAAAATATGGCCTGATAATGTGGCTTTTTTGCCACATTTAATCAAATAGTGTTTCTCCGTTGATCAAAAGGTGCTTGCCAATTTCAAACAGTCCCACGCTGCCAGGAAGGTCCATTGCGGCCACATGTATCTGTGCGACACCATCGGCATCCATACTACATGCCACGAACTCTTTGATCTCGCCTTCGTCGATTGCCTGTCTAATAAAGTCGAGAACCTGCAACATGGCTTTCTTTTGTTCTTCTTCTTGAATTTCTTCTTTACGTTTTGTGTTGATACTTATGACTTCCATGGTCTTCCTTTAGAGTAGATGATCAGCGATGCCCAAATCGATAGCTTCTTGTGGTGTAAGATAGACATCGCTAGCCGGTAAAAGTTTTTTCTTGATCACACTCGGCGCAAGGCCAGTAGCTTCTTTTAGAACAGCTACCATCATATCGTTACTGATCTCGTTGCCTTTCATTGTGGCTTTGAGGTCGTGATACTTGCCTTCTGTATTTTCTGTAAATTGATGACACATATATGTGGCATTTTTTCCTGCGTATCGCTCTCCCTGCGTTCCGGAAGCTGCGATTAAAAATGCTGCGCTCATTGCAGAGCCAACTGTAATAGTACGAATAGGATGCTGACTAGTCCGCATAACATCAATCAGTGCAAATGCTGAGTATAGATCTCCGCCTGTGGAATTGATATACAAAGTAAGTGTTTTTTCTTTTTGATCTAGATTTTCGTAAACGATCCATTTGATACAATCGTTGATATTTTCGTCATCAATTTCCCCTGATAGAAAGTGTATCGAATTATCTAGTAATTTTACCTCAATGCGATCTGAAGCATTGAATTCATCAATCTTTTTCACAGTTGCTCCTTGGACAATATTACTTATCACAAAAGTAATTATAGCATCTGTTTATTAAAAAGCACCTACAATCCAACCGATAATAGCAACATACGTAAGATAATGGAGGGCTTGATCTAGACCAAACCAAATCCAAAACTTACGATCTGCAGGAGTTAGCCCCTGATTCAACTGCTGTTTCGCCCAATCAATATGATAGTGTACAACACCGTCAACGACTGCGGGTAAAACAGCCACTATACCAATAAACGGTGCAAGTATTAAAAATGTAAAAAGTGTATGAAATCCTGCATGATGAATTCCGCCGTCTGCTCCATAGATGCCCTTTTGGCTAATCATGTAGGGAAATTGCAGTAGAAAATCGCATACAAAATGCTTGATGCCAAATAGGGCTAAAAATACAATGATTATGGTCATTCTTTTTCCTTTGTGAGTTCACACAATAACAGAAAATGATCGTAGGCCTTACGAACACTTTCGTGCTTCATGAGCTTGTCCGCTTCATCTTGCATGGCTTTAACTGCTGCCTCGCAGGCTTCTCTAGCACTAGGCCATTCAAGCTGACGTGCTTCTTCACCAAACTCTTTGACTAGGTTTTCCCATGCTGCCATTTGTCCGGGAGTAAGCGGTTTTGATCTCGGACGAAGATCGCTGGCTTTTCTAATAGCTTCACTGATTTTATCTTCTGCAACACGCCCAGCGGCGATCATAGGAGCATACGCAGGATTGATATTAAACCTACGTGAGGAACCACCAGGATAAACATCTACCAAGTGGGTACCTTTTGGAAAGCTGTCGCAGAACTCAGTTGAGTATGTGCTATGCGGAACATAGCGTCGACCTTTTTTAACATAGAAGATTATTTCTTCAGACATCAATGTACACTTTCTTTTGCATCTACAGTACATTCAATTACCCAATTGTCAAATTGAGTAAACTTGTTTACTTCTACACCTAAGCCTACAGCTTCGTTTACAAAATGTTGTAGCAACGAATTATAAAGTTCGTCGGGCATTGTGTCTTTATCAAATCGAATTTTCATTCTTCAACTCCGAAATGTTGTTTCAATCTCACGCATACAACTCAATACCACTTGTTCTTGTGTTGGCGGTACAAAATGTCTAATCTCATTTGCTCTGCTACAAGCCTCTAAACATTCCTTGACAAGCAACTCGGCGAACTTTTCCATAAACTTTGTTTGCCCTTCCCAAGAAGGGTTGGATTCAAGTTTTGCCGCTTGGTCCCAAAGTTCTTTAATTCGTTCGTTCATAATGTCTAGTATCGTATAAGTTAAATTCTATAGCGTATCCAAATAATCCGATCATGCACATAATGCCAGCATGATCGCATTTGCGAGTGTAGGAAAAACTTAGATCAACGATTTGATGTGTGGCGTATCCATTAAATTCCCATGCATGATTTTGTCCAAGCAGGCCGTTGAACAAGAACAAGATGTCCCAACGGTTGCTCCACAGCCAATCAATTTGGAAATTAAAATGAATCATGATTTGAATACTTCTATGGCTTCGTTGTCAACATTCTCTACCATGTGCAACATAAATCGATATTGCTCCCATGCAGTTTTAACACTGGCGTTTTCTGACAGGTGCGTAGGAAACATATCTACCCAAACTGAATTTTCTGGTTGACGATGACGATGCAGTCCTTGTAAGCGTGGTTGCAAGATACGATTGGTATCCCAAAGCTCTTTGGCCACACGTTGACATTCATCATGATCGTAATCTTCAAGATAATCTGGACGATATAGATAATCGTTGATCACAGCCTCTAGGTGTTCTTCTCCGTCACGGATAGCTGTAGCCGCAATAACAAAAGCAACATCGTCCATGGCAACATCACCGTTGACAATATCACGTACACATCGACCTAGACTGAATCCAATTTTCATTATGTTCTCTTTACTTGTTGAAGATAATATATTATAACATCATTCTTGCGGTTTGTCAATGTTCAAAATGACTTCATCTAACCAGGGCTTGCAGGATTCCCATGTTCGGTAGATATGAGACTTGCCTCCTGCACTGATCCATTCTTCGCAGTTGCTGGTACGGTCATCGATTAGGACATCACCTGGTTGGCAATGTTTGTGTTTGTCAAAACTGTAGGGTCCAAAAAATACAGGAATTCCCGGAAAGCGTTCGTGTGCCCAAAATACTTTATCGCTGGCTGCATACTGTACGGCATCATCATGCGGTAGTGCTGTTAGAAATGCCAAATGCTCAATGACACCTTTGCTCAATAGGTCTTGGCAGTAGGCCACTAGTTCGTGTGCGCCTGGCTTGATTGGCAGATCACGATAGAAACGCTTTTTGGCTTTAACCTTGTCCCAATCTTGTTCCGGAATACGTTCACCGTAGTTCCAATTTCGATTGACAATGGCGCGAGCCGCGGGCATCCAATCTGCTACTACATCATCCATGTCTAGATAAATTTTCATACTAACCCCATTTTAATAAAAACATTGTGATTTCTTTTTTGTTTCGAAATTTAAACATATCGAAACTGATACGTTTTCCACAGCTATGTTGTTCACACCACGCTTGAATTGGATCAATATCAGATTCGTTGAGTCCAACCGCTAGCTGTAGACCTACTTCTGCTCTACCTGCTAATGTGTTACGATTAGCGGTATTGACCCAAAAGATTTTTCTATTCATGCCCACTTCATGGCAAACATTGTTGCATCATGCTCATTTTCAAAATACCAAACTCTACCATCTTGCTCACTAAGGTCACGGAACTTACTTTGGCAATGTTCTAGACACCATGTGAGTTTTTCAGCAAACTCAATGTCGTTGCCAATATGTACATCGTGATAGGTTTCTAACAGATTCATAAGACGTTCGTCTGCCCTCAAATCATGTTCTGCTTTGATAGCTTTGAAAATAGTAGAGGTTCTCATCTCATATGGCGTACTACTCATTTGCCTTTCCTCAACAACCATTCTGTTAGTCTTGCACCTTGTAGTTTAGCAGTGATGGTATATTTGTATCCGTAACTGATGACATCTGCCATTCTGTGCCAACAGGGAGTTTCAACGGCATGCTCCATTACCCATTTACCTATATCGCTAGTCTGCCACTCGTGCAATGGTTGGGCAGCATACAGATCTGGATCTTCTACGTCACCCATGGTAAATTCGTGTACTACTAGTTCTTTAGTCTCTTCCACACGGTCTCCTACTATCATATACTGATATGTAGCCTTGATAGGGGGCCTGCCCAAATAAATGTACTCATGCCCCAAGGTGTGCCGTTGCCAATTTACTCTCATGCCGTAGAGCTCCACCTAATCATAAACATGGTTGCTATCTCTTCATCGGGGAACTCTAGCCAATAGCGTTTCCTATTTCCATTTGTTCGATCGTTCATGCAGAACCAATCGTCCCCGTACTTGTAACCTCGTTGCTCCATCCAATGATGTATTTCCAAAAGAGGATTTAACTGTTCAAAGCCAGTTTCATAGTACAACCATTCTTGTTTTTGAGTTTCAGTAAGTTCTATTTTCACAGCCATTTTAACACGAACCATGCCGCCTCTTGTTCAGATTCAAAGATAACTTCACTGCCTTTACGTTCATACGGACTTTTACAATTATCTTCCAACCATTTAATAACATCGACCGAGTGTTCCCGACTGTCGAATCTAGGTAACAGCACTCGAGTCCATCCAAGGCTTGCCAGCATACCCCAAAGTATTTCTTTATCAATTTCACTCGACATTTGTGTGCCAAGTTCTTCAATTATTTGATCTTCAAGATTCATCCCATCCACCTTACTTGAAATAGTGTTGCTTCTGCATCATCGCTAATATACACAGTCCACATGGGATTGCCGTTGTTAAATCGATGTGTTACATCAGCAGTAGGACACATACGTTCCATCCAATTGGCAAACTCTTGATCATCGCTAGGATATACCCAACAGTACCAACCACGAGGCACAAACATTTCGCCAAATGGGTTACCGGGATTTATTGGCTTAGTGCCGTCATCGAATCGCCAGTAGTGAATGGATGTGTTACGCATATTTTAGTATAAACCAAGTGTATGTTTCTTCGTTGGGGAATTCAACATACTCTCCTCTAACACGGCAACTGTATGTTTCTTCCCATCGTTGATAAAATTGCCTTGGGCGTTCCAGGGCAATCTTGGGGAAGTCAGCTAGAGCATTACAGTATGCCTTGTTAAAATCCTTGTCGTCAATCTTTACTCTTATCATCGCCATTTCAGAACGAATATCATTCTGTCCTGTTCATCGCGAAACCAAAACTTGCGATTGTTGGTGTACCATCGTTGCGCAGGTGTCGGTGCTTTTTCTTCTCCCCAAATACTTTCACCGCGATCGCCAAACATTTCCACACACCAAGACTCCATTTCGCGCCAATTGCCGCCTTCGGGCTGTACTGTGTAATACCTTGCACCATACACTGTGCCTTCATCTAATTTTAAATCTGATACAGGTGAGCTGTATAAATCGTTCCATAATCGCTGAAATGCTGATGAGCTCATAAAACTTTTTCCTGTTTGACGCCCTGTAATTTGTACAAAGCCTTTACCTTTATATTTTGTCATCTTATCTAACATGTTTAGTTGCCAAGATTCTAGTTTCATTTATCACCAAATTTTAACATGAACATGGTTGCGTCAAGATTATCTTCAAATTGAAAATAGAAAGCATGATTGTGTTCTTCACGCCATACGCCTTTGCAATTGGTTATACACCAAACTGCCATTTCTTCAATTTGTGTACGCTTCATTGAGTCAAAGTTTACTCTGTAAGGAAACGTGGCCCTCGATCGAGTGCTGAGAATATCATTGAGTGACCCAACTTTAGTCTTGGCCATTACCATATTTTAATAGGAACATTGTGCGTTTTTCTTCGTTATAAAAATCCAAGCGAACAGTATGAACACTCATCTTTCCTTCGTACCAACCTTCAATGTGTATACTAAACCAATCGCTATTATCAATTGGCCTAACATAATCAGGATCTTTAACATACTCTCTGTGATCACGTACTGTGAATCCTAGCACTTCTTTCATCTTGGTACGTGAAAGATAAACAGAAGGTTTCTCCTTCTGTTTAATCCTTGCTAATACGCCTTCCCATGCCTTTGGAGACATTACTACAGGCTTGCTCATTAGACCTCCAACACAATGTTGGGATTCCATCCTGTGTCTTCACTGTATCCGTCATTCTCGTAGCCACGTGGGTTACACACAACACGAGTCTCACCTATGACATAATCAAAGGGATGATGGGTATGTCCATGTGTCCACAATTTGATCTGAGGATGATCTAGAATGAACTCGCTCAAGTCACTATGATAGCCGCCATTCATTAGGGTATCGTTAGCATACATTGGATGCATACTTTGGAAGCTAGGTGTATGATGTCCAACTACCACGCAACGCTTGTCTTTATGTTCTTCAACAATAACTTTAATGTAACCAAGTGTGCGGTCGTGTCGAACTGCTACGTCCAACGCACTCATAGTGGCATAACCTCTATGATCGTTGCGGATGATACGGAAGTCGTTCATCATACCTTCAATGGCATGCATGGTCAGCGGATCACGCCGGTTCATGTTGGTCCAAAGTGTGCCGCCAACAAACACCACATCGTCAATGATCTTTGTGTCTTGCTCTAACAAGTAAACATTAGGGTACTTGGCACATTCTTCTCGCATGTAATCAATACCAGCATAGAACTTGCCGTTGTAGAATTCGTGATTGCCCATAATGTAAATTACATGCGGGAACTGAAAACTACAACGCTTGAAAAAGTCTCGGTAACGTTGAGCAGATGCTTGCCTGCGACCTAATCCTGTACCGGCAGCAATGGCCGCTTGATCAGCAGTATTGGTTGACTCTGGATGATCGTGTAAATCTTGGGCAATACAGATATCGCCGCCCAAAATGAGTACATCACAATTGTCATTGTTTGTGATGTTTATATCGCTGAATTCTAAATGAAGGTCTGAGACCAATTTGATTTTCATGATTCGCCTATGGAAATATATGTATATATTATAGCACCAGTTTAAAAGTCTGTCAAATGGTTAAATACTCATATTACAGAGCGGAGCGAAAAATGGGCGATATATTTAAAATCATAGGCGATTTGGGCATGCCAGTTGCGGCTGCACTAGCCGGAGGCTACTTTGTATACCTAACAATTAAATTATTATTACAGGGTGTACTTGGATCAATCAAGGGCATGGCTGGTATTATTACAGCTCTAGATAACCGTGTAAAAACAATGAATCACGATGTTATCCGTATTGACGCTGTTGTATCAAATGCATTAGGATTGAAACCAGATGTTGACCGTATTGCACGAGCAGATGGTAAAAACGATGCGAGACGTGACTGATGGTGTATACAGTTACCGTTGATCTATTCCACGTACTATGTATATTGGCCGTTATTGTGATATTTTATATCTACACGCTGGATAACGGTGATGATCGCTTGACTCAAATGCGTTCTGACCTTGAAGCAAGAAAAGAATGGTTCCGTATGTTAGCTGAAAGAAACAAGCGAAAGAGAGCGTAAAATGAGACACTACGATTACGATTGGGATTTAGACGAAAACGGTATTATATTAGACGCAGAATTAAACGTGGATAAACTGGGCTGGCGTGGTGGTGATCTTTTTAAACTAGTCAACGTCAACGGTCGTTGCCGGTTAGTTAAACTGCATCCTCTAGTTAAATTTATAGAAGAAGGGAGACAAAATGAGCAAATGGACTAAATGGTATGACAGCTTGCCTGCGCATACTAAAGAGTATTTAAAAACACAACCACTATGGCACGACAAGGATGTTGCGCTATTTTGTAGCGTGGCTATGGTGGTGGGATTCTTTTTTGGTTACATAGTGAGGTAATTATGGATGTTGTAGAATTAGTAAACAAATATGGATTTCCCATTGTTATGGCAGTTGGAATGGGCTTTATCATCAAATACGTTTGGGAGTGGGCCACTAAAGAAGTTAAACCTGTTATCAGTGATGCCAATACGGTTCTTATTGCTCTTATTGATCGTATACGTATGCTGGACAATGACCTGATTCGTTTAAATCAAAAAGTCAACACAGTGCTACATTTACGTGGTAAGATGATTGAAGGTGATCGTGTTATGGAAACCGCAATAACTGAAGCACAGGCTAACAAGAAATTCCATGAAGCTATGGACGAAGCTGATAAAATTAGCAAGAAAGAAGCAGCAGGTGGAAGCAGCTAATTTATCTACTCATTAGATTGTTGACAAAGTCTAACAGAATGGCATGGTGTTTTCCACCATGCCATTCTTTTTTCATCCAGCTGTAATTTTCATACCAGTGACGTTCGCTTTCGGGATGACAGCCTATAAGACCTATTCTGTTTTGTATTATGGCCATCGGATCTCCGTTGGCGTAGGTTGCTATAGTTTCAAACTTGCTAGTATCACCTATTAAAGCACACCCGTCGTAGAAAAACATTTTCTCTTGTTGTCCTTGCCATGTAACTGCAAGCGACTTAGCATGAGGCCTACGAGTATCAGTATTGGGCCTTGTGATATATTGACAAGCGTCTATGTTAGGAACTAGATTAAAATAGTCTTTACCTGCCCAATAGGCACCCATGCAAATGCCAAGATAGCGACCACCACGGGTTACAAATTGCTGTATACGATCCTTGTGTTCTTGAGTTAGATAATCAAAACTATCAGCATCTCCTATTCCGCCAGGAAATGCAATCATATCAACATTATCAAAGAAATCGTCTTCTAGTTCGTGCCTAGTGAAAATTTTAAAGGAATAGTGATCCTCTAAGGCTTTCATAATACCATTACCACTCTGTATCGAACACTTTGGTTGATGTAAGAAAAGAGCTATTCGGCCTTTCATGTTGATCCTTTCGTGTTACTTTTCGTGTGCTACAAATTCACCGTTCCAGTTATCGCCTAGATCTTGCTGTTTCATAAATGCACAGCGTTCGATCCACATCTTGTAATATTTGTCCATCTGTCCACCAAACTTGCCCTTTAGTTCTCCACAAAGGATGGCTGCGGCATCAAACTGCTTCTCTTTGTACAAGGCATGCATCTTGTTATGTGTTTCAAGTTCTTTACTGTAATCAGCACCTTTTGTGCGTAGTGCTGTATAAATCAAATCAGCAACAGTTTTACCTTTTGGTTGTAAGTTGTCTAGCAACAAATAGAAGAAATCATCTTTAGTACGGTTGTATGTTTCAGCACCAATAATGCATAGTACGCCATAGGCTTTACAACGTGCTTCTAGTCGTGCCGCAGTTGAAACCATATCACCCAAGATGTCATAGCTGTGTCGTTCAGTTGATCCCATCTCGCCAATAAAGCCAATACCAGTATTACAACCCCAACCCATCGCGGCAGGGGGTAGGCCTTGTACTTCCATTATCTTAGTGTACTCGTCTACAGCATCTAACATCTGTAGTCCAACAGCAACGATTGTTCGTGCGTGGTTAGGATCTTCAATAGGTGCGCCATGTATGTGCATACTTGCATCACCTACATACTTGATAACCATACCTTTGTTGTCCAGCATCGGCTGACTGATAGCATCCATGTAGCCGTTCATGTACTTGCCTAGTCCAGCGACGTCATCACCATAGTGTTCACCAATAGGAGTAAAGCCGCGCAAGTCACTGAACATAACTGATACGTCTTTACGTACACCACGCTTGATTAGGTCTGGATCTTTTTGTAGTAGCTCTACAACTTCCTTAGAGCAATAGCCAGCAAACTGTTTCTTGATTGCCTGCTTCTGTAAGAACTCACTTACAAACTTGACACCATAAGCATGAAGCATAACCAAAACAAGGCCGCCGACCGGAAGAGTCGCGTCCACAAGCCACGAGCTACTGCTATATGCGTATCCACATAAAGGTACAACAGCGCCAATGATAACAATACCTGCCCCAATACCAACATAAGTCCACCTTGTCAAAAATAATAATAAAATACCTGCGGCTAAAAATAACAATATCTCTGCGCCATCTGCCCAGTCAGGACGTTGAATAACCACTCCATTGATCATAGTGCTAATTGCAGCAGCCTGCACATCTTGTGGGAATACAGCACCTCGGGCAGTTGGCACAGGATTACTAATACCAGCAGCGGTAGGACCTACTATAACTATAGCACCATTAAAGTTCTTGGGCAAGTCCATAAGGCTTACCTGCTTGTTTTCTTGACTCCAATCAATCCAAACACGACCTAGGTTGTCTGTTGTTACAGGACCAAATTTAGGTATGCGCATTTTCTCAACGCCACCTTCAAATAGTTTTACCTGAAATGTTGAATCACCGGCAGCTACCCTCAGCGTTTCCATAGCTATGCTAGGATATAATTTGCCGTCTATCGCTGCTATTAGCGGTAATCGACGATTGACACCGTCAACTTCAGGTAAAGTACTGATAATGCCTACACCTACAGCATTATTTTCTAATTGGGGAATGTTGGCTATCAGTCCAGGATAAGTGACTATTTGATCTAACCACTCTGGACCTAATACTGCACTACCAGGAACACGCGGTGTGTTCTTTGTTTTTTGACTAGGAGCACTAGGCAGTACTACGGGATTATTTTTAAGAGCTGCGGCAAGAGTAGCATCTCCGCCAGTACGATCAGACTCAGCCATGATAACATTGAGCACAACAAGGCCAGCACCGCGAGCATAAAGATCTTTAATAATTTTTGCATATTCTGCCCTTGGTAGCGGCCATTGGCCGTATTTGTCTAATGCTGATTCATCTATGTTTACAGTATAGATGTTATTGGCAGTAGGTTCTTTAGAAGTTATTAGTGTGTCAAAGTAGCGTAATCTTACACTTTCTACAAAGACAGGATCGGCAATTCTTATACTTAAAATAAGTGCCAACGTAATTAGGGCAGTCCAAGGACTAGTTAGGATTTTTTTCAGCATGAAATATTTATGCTGTTTTTGTTGTCTTTTTTGGAATTAAACCTGAGTGATGGCTGCGGCACGTAAGCATATAACGTGTACTACCGCCTTCTTTTGAAAGGATTTGACGCCCATTTTGACAGTTAGGTACTAGGCAGACGGGCGGAATGCTCAGCGGAATCATTGTCCTTGTTGCACCGTTATTTTTGCACAGCCGCCTACAGTAGCACAATTGAAGTTTATGCTATAAAAGTTCTGAGTCGATCCAGTTTGTGTTAAACTTAAATCAACCGGTAATCCAGTTAGTGCTATTTTAGCCATATGACTAGCTGATCCTTGTTGTAATATATCAACGTTCTTGCCGCCACCTATAAGACTTACATCTGCATAATGGCTTCCAGAATCTTTTTGCTGTAATATTAGACTGTTGTTACTGTCTTGTATATTTACAAATGCTCCCTTAGTGCCACCTGTGCTTTGCTGTAATATATTTACATTATTACTGCTACCGTTGACTGTGAGATCAATGTAGTTTGCCTGCGTGGCAGCGGTTCCAGTTTGAGTGGCGGTAATAGTATTATTAGAACCGTTACCGTCGTAGGAAAAATAGTTATTCTTTGTGCCGCTTTGGTTGACCATTATAGTATTTTGATTACCTATCTGTGTGATGTACACTTGACTGTCTTGTGTAGTGCGATTTACAAAAGACATAACTTTTGCAGTATTAGTAGCACTAGCATTAAATGGTGCCGCAGATCCGCCACAACACAATGCAGGAGTGTTAGCCGCTGTCACAGGGTCAACAATAGTAGAGCTTGAAGCGGTTGATGTTGCTGTGCTGTTAGCATCGTAGTAATATGTTAGTTCGGCAATCTGCATACTGTTACAGTCCAATCCGCAACCGTCGCCTGCTTTGGTAGTTGGAAACAACATAAAGTAATAGGTATATGCTGTAGTGTTAGCAACGTCAACTACTGCACTGGTTGTATAGCGATTATCACTTAGCGTGATGGCATTTTCTTTAATCAGTGTCCAAGTTGAACCATCATTGCTACCATAAAGTTTATAGCTTGTAGGATCACGGCCACTAAAGTCATTAGCTGTAGTAACTGTAAATCCTGTAACTGCTCTACCTGAATTTAGTTGAACAGTAACACCTGCATTCTTTTTATCAAAGTTCAAGTATTTGGTATACGGACTATTATCAAACGCATTGTTAGGACCTTCGCCGTTTGGACTGTTACTAGTTGTTGGAATTGCTCTTGTAATTTTTACAGTAGCATTGTTCATGTAAATGGCAGTCGGAGCAGGAGGCGGTGGCCCAGCTGGCGCGGCTGTCTGACCTGCTGCCAATGGTGTAGTTGATCCATTCGTAGCATAGTTGTTTACTTGTGTAACCGTAGGATTCAATGTTCCAGTCCAAGTGACACCACTAGTATTAGCAAAGCCCTGTGTCATACTAAACAACTGTCCGGTATTGTTATCATTACCCACAAAGAAGAAATAGTTTGTACCCATATTGATAATATGTCCAGTACCCATATTTGTTTTGGCAACACCATTGCTACCATATTGTACGGCCAACCACGGATTGTTGGCATCCTTGTTTGAATTGTCCATAAATCCAATATAGTCACCTGTGTCCCATTGTATTTGCCCGCTGGTCCAAGGAATTTTATACGCTGTTCCAGGATTCTTACTGTAGATTTGACAGGTGGCTGTGTACATACACGCACTAACGTTCCATTGACTGTCAGCGATTTGGTAGCGACCAAATTTTAAATCAGCAAGGCCAGTGGCTTGGCTGTGTGCGCTTAAACAAAATGTAATTAAAAAAGAGAATAGTAATATAAAACGTTTCATCGTCTTCTAATCCCCAAACTCTGTGTTATAACAACAATGTTACCTCCTGGACTGCCGTCTCCTAATATTTCTGTACTAGGACTATCATTTTGTGTAACTGTTACTATTGTGTTACTACTATATCCCTGTGTTTTAACTTCGGCATAGTGATCGCCTGGCTGTGTTCTATACGCAACCCCGCGGCCGCGCATCTGTAAATCTGGGGTGTCGGTTCTTTCCCAATTTACACAGATGGTAGCAGAAGGATTACAAACAGCACCTGCATCCTTGGACGATTTTAATAGTTCTGCATCCTTGCCGCTCATACCTTGTCCGCCTCGATTATTGGCTTGATCTCTAGCTATGTCTAATTCTTGCTGTTGTTGTTTTCTTTCGTCTTGATCTCGACCAGTAGCTTCTCGAATAGCCTGTCTAACTTCTTTTGGATGTGCCAACAGTAATTGATTACCAATATTACTTTCTACAATATTGATAACTCTAGGAGGTGTAGGCAATGTATTTGCTGAAAAAACATAGGTGCCTGCAAATGCTTCTTCCAGTGTTACAGAACCGGCAAGTGTGCTAACTTCAATTTTTCCCACCTTGCATTTATTTTCTTCAAGTTCGTATTGTTTAACTTCTGTATCATCCTTGCAACTAGGTAATAGGATAACGAGACTCTGTCCTGTTTCGTCAACAACCATGTTGAAGTCTGTTCCACGAACAGCGATTGTGGCTGTAGGAGTTTTGATATCTACTTGTTGGGGATTGTTTTTGGCAATCTGTCCGCTAGCATAGCGAACAGACCCCATACCTACTTTGAGCGCAAGTTTTCCTGCGTCACTTTTCTTTGGATCATACACAAAGTCATCTATAAGTAGACGACTGTTTTCTGTTACTTTGACTTTGGTGTCATCTTTGAATGTTATGTTACTAACACACGAACCAGTAACATAAGCATCCATACTTTCTATCTCAGCACCTTTTGCTCCATTGAGTTTTGTCTTGTTTCTTTCAATGGAGCAAGCAGTACCTTTAACATCTGTTACAGTACCTATTCCTGCCCAACTGTTAGCAGATAACAACAGGAATAGAGCAACAGTAAAACCACGCATGATTATCTCGCTAATGCAGTTACTGGTAATACAATTGCGCTGCTACTAGTTCTTACAGTAATAGCATTATGACTGCCGTTAGTGGCAATGTTTACAGTTGTATCATTGGTTCCTTGTTGTTGTGTCACAATACTGTTATAATCACCAACAGTAGTCTGAATCAATTGATGACCACCTGCACCTGCAGAATCTATTTGCTGTGCATCTACTTTGTTATTGCTACCAGTGATAGACACATTACTGTTGCCATTGGTGCTCAATAAATTTTTAGTAACTTCATTGTAGTTACCAGTGATATTTAATAGACTGGTAATGTCATTGCCAACAACATTTTGTATCACAGTGTTATTGCTACCTGTGATAGTTTCAGTTACAGTTGAACGTAGAGTATTGGTATTTTGATTGCCCATAGTCAATGTACTTGTGTTGCTTGTGCCTAAAATTGTACTGGTATAAATGTTGTTGTTACCCTTGATAAGATATTGACTCAAGTTACCGTCGCCAGTTTGCGTCAGCGTAACAGCATTGGAGCTTCCATTTATAGTCGCATAATTTGTGTCGCTCGGAGTGGTATTAGCAGTACCGCCAACCTTGTTACTACCACCAACTTGTTCTATGATTACCACGTTGCTAGAACCCAACTGTTCGATATAAACAGTGTTTGGGCCGGTTGAATTTGCTGAGTTAGTATTCAACGCCTGAGCATGAACACTGGTTCCCAGTGCTGCCATTCCAGACAACACCAGACTTGTAAGTAATTTTCTCGACAACTTACCAGAGCCTTTCATACTTTTTTTCATCCTTGATTTAATGTCGGTTTATTATTCGCCGACAAGTTCCTTGGTCTTTGACCTATAGTTATTAGACTACTTCTCTATCTACTATCCCCCTCGAGTAGATTTAATGCTTGTAATTTTATTTAATTTGTTATGCCTACAAATTAAATGCCGCTGTTAAATTTTCAACATGTTAGATTTCCAACACCGTCAAAAATTTAACACTTTAAGGTTTGTCAGTCAGTACATCCTGTTTGACAAAACCTTTCTGGTTCTTGGAGTCCGATACATAATGCCAACCTTCGGGTCCAGGAGTAATTATTTTTAATTCAGTGCCCTTTTTAAATTGCCAAGTTCGTTGACTATTTTCATTTGCTTCTTTATAGATAAAAGAATCTTGTTTTAAAAACCTAGGATCAAATAGTGCTACTGGGTTTTTTGGTTCTTCTTTCTTTACTTCTGCGGCGGCACTGGGTGCGGCTTCTGTTTTCGTTTCGGATTTGGCTTGTGGTTGAACCACGACATCTTTCTTCTCCTCTACTTTAACTTCTTCTTTCTTTTCTTCTATCTTTGGCTCTTCCTTGACAGGAACAGCAATCACCGGTGCTGGATAAGATTGGACAACGTCTGACTTAAATGCCCAATGACCTTTTCTTGCACCTTCTTGGATAGTGTTTATTACTGCTGCCTGAACAGCAATATCGATAGCCTTGTTGATGCTTTCGTTTATGCTTCCACCAATTTCGCCTTCTAGTGCTGTGGCGTTGGCGCCCACTGTTGTGCCATCACCGACAAAACGCAACAATGTCATTTTGTCCATATAGCTCAACACGGTTTTGGTTACAGTTACTGAAGTTAGGATTTCTCCTGTGCTTACACTTACTGTTCGTAGTGTTACTGTCACTGTGTCTGATTGATATTGAGTACTTGCACCAATACCAAAAATTCTTACACCACTGCCGCCTGTTAGTGTGTTTGAATCATAACCAACAATACCACCTTCCATAATAATTCCTGCAAATATCATAGGAGGTAATGGCTTGGCTTCACGGCCTTGATACTGTTCACGCATCTGACGAATCATCTGACGTTCTTTAATTAGATTGTCTAGGCCTACACGCTCAAGTACAGTGAACCAACGCTGATCGCCTGCATCTTGTAGAGCCTTGATTAGATAACTTTCTGCACCCTGTGTAACTGCTGAACTCAAACTGGCAATGTTTGGCATGCTCTTACGCTGTCCAGTCTTATCTGTAAAGCCATACACTGCTACAGGAATCGGACCACTTGCTGGAGGTGCTAGTTTATTCTTGTCTTTCTTTAAAAATTTACTTTGTTCTATAACTGGCTCGTCAAATTGATTGCCTGTCATCTTTTCACGTAACGCTGATCCTGTAGCACATCCGCCTAGTAAGGCCACTACTGCCAAGGATATAATTGTATTTTTCATTTTTGTTATCCTTAGAACGCAAATGTACCAGTCGGTACTTTCATTGTTGTTATTTGGCTAGAGTTACTGTTGTTTACAATTGTAATAATAATCATGCCTGTGTCGCTGCCAGCACCAAGTTTCCAAGTAACAGAGTTACCACCTAAGTCTGGAATTGTGCCGCATACTACTCCTGCTGTAGTGCATGATGCACCTTCGCCAAACATGGAATCTGTAAGTTGTTTTGCCAACTGCGCATAGACTCTTGATTCTAGGTTAGATAGGAATCTTGCAGTTGGAGTGTTGGCAGCATCTTGCAATGCTTTGGCCTTTTCTGAATCAATTTTAGCTTGATTTTTTTCTTTCTGTTGATCTTCTAACTGTTTGATAGTTAGAACATGTGAACTGTAACCAGATCCGGAGAAACTAGGACTGTTAAAAGAGTGCTGTAATTCCGCTGCACTAGCGGAGGTGACAATAAGCATCACCCCAATGGACGCTATGGTTTTTTTCATTTGATTCGCTCCCGGTAATACCCGTATAGTATTTAGAGCGAACTTGTATTTGATTAAAAGACTAGTTTATTAGTCTACCACTTTAAAGCTAAATCCTGCACTTGAAGGATTAGCTGCTTCGGCTTTGGTCCATAGTAGGACATTGCCGTCAACTTTGCCGGGCCATAATACATCTGCATTTAAATTGCCGCCGACAACTCTTGAAAATATCTGTACAAAATTCATATCTAAAATTTCTAGTACAGTTTGTCTAAAATCAGGAACCGGTTGAAGATTATTAAATACCTCAACTAGATCTTTTGCAGTAGCATAAAATAGTATGCCGCCTGCACGAGCCCTTGCTTTAACGTTTCTACTTTGGAGTATTTTGTTATATTTTGCAGGCAAATTTCCGCCCTTACCTGATATGTTATCTAAGATTATTTGCATATCTTCAAAGGTAAACGGCAATATTTTTTTGTACATGTCAGGAACTGAATCAGGATAAAATCTGTGTAAAAAATTCATTCCTGCAAATGGTTGTTGTTTTACAGATAATCCTTGCATTGTTAGAATAAAGTCAATGCCGTTCCCGGGTTTGCGTTTCTTGACTAACGAATCAGGAACTTTTAAACCGCTTAGTGCGGGGGCAGCGCCAACAGCGGTACTACCAACTCCACCCTTACTGCTAATCATAATGCTATGCCCAGTTGCAGTATTTTGAACACCGTAACTATCTTGTAATTGACTGTTCTGAGATCCTGGAAAAATAACCATCATGTTATCTAGATTATTAGTTTCTAAAAATTTCATAAACGCATCTTTTTTTGGAAAATTAGCTGTGTTATGAACCATTTGTAGTATACCTAGGTATTCTCCTGCATCGATAGCTATAACTGATTGTGTTTTTTTATCATATGTTTTAACTATTGGGGACTGTCCTGCAACGATATCAGATGTTGCTTTTTTAATAGCAACGCCCAGCGGCCCTGCTTGATCCAATATTTGATTATCTAAAATTATTTTATGTAAGTTAGCACCTTGGATAGCTTTATTGTTAGCTATTGCCTGTTTAATTTCTGTTTCAACATCAACATCTTTATCTACAGCATCGGCTGCAACGCCAATACCTATCGGTTGTACATTGACAGTGGTTGTTGCTTGGCCTTTAGAAGTTTGCAAATCTGCTTTTTCAAACTGGCTCAACGGTATATCACCCTTATCAGTCTTGATAATAAAACTTGGAACAGATGCACTAGGATTTTCTAATCTTGCTTTAACAGCGGCTTCGACTTCAGGTTTAAGACGCTTGTATTCGCCTGGTGCTGGAATAAATTCCTCGCCTCCAATTTTTTGAACAAACGGAGTTCTGTCTTTAAGTTTTTGTAAAAATGCTTGCGGGCGCCAATCTAGATGTTTTGGTACAAATAGCTCGCCTGGCTGCAATTTAGCTTCAGTTAGTAATTCAAATGCTCTCATAGTACAATATTTATCGAATCTCAGGGAACAGGCATTCTTGTATAAAATGCTGTACATCTTCCTCAGAAAGCCCTAAACTAACCATAACTCTGGGTGTATGCGGATTACATTTTTGATTTAGACAATAGTAGTTCTGTGCTTCTGTAGTATCTGCTACAGTATTGTTGGTTTCTGCTACTGTGCTTAGATAGTGTTCTACGGTAGTTCGAGCTAGATCTGTGATCTGTTCTAATTCCGATTCATCGCTGACATTGCCCGCAGCAACCATACTACCGCTGAATATGTTAGTGGCCCACTCTGGCAACTTGCGCTCTTTACGCCATTCTAGTTTGGCAACTTCATCATGAAACCACTGCATCATAGGATGTTCGGGATCACCCGCTTTTGAATAATCGTGAAAACAACCTGTGATCTTGTTCTTGCCGGCAATAACGTCAAAGCCGTAAATTGGTGCTGGATTGTGTGTATGTGGAAAGATGCAACAATGCATCATCCAGAGACCTTTGGTCTCCCTAGCATCCACAACATCAACGTGAGCCCTGCGATAACTGCTACTGGTCCAAACACGATTGACCCAACCAGGCTGATTAAAGCGATCCATACCCGGTTCAAAGACTTCTGTTCCTGTTTCATCAAAACTACTTTCTAAAAGCTGTTGGATCTCAATCAGCGTGTTCCAAACATTACTCTCCACGATACAAATCTCGCATCATTTTAATAGCATACTCAAATGCTACACGAGCTTCGTCTCCGAGGTCATCTGTAAGTGTTTGACGAATAGCCATTTTCATAGCATCGCCGTTTTCAAAATCATAGAACTTGCCACTACTGATGTGTGCTACTTGTTTTTTAATGATTTGACCACCGAATAGGTCGCCCATATGGCGGCAGTATAGATGCGCTTTAATAAGATGTTTACGGTGTTCATCGTTGCCTAGTTTATGTAAGTATGCTTGATACTCAAGTGTTGCTGGAGTTAGATAACAATAACTTCCGTCATCTAATTCTAAAAAATCTGCATGGATAGCACGTAGACGAGGTAAGTCAGGCATTGCGACTAGAAAGCCTTGGCGCTGGCAATACCATTCGATTGGATCGTACACTGCCATTAGGTTATACAGATAATTTCTGTAATCTTGTTTTTCAATCTTTCCACTGAGCAACATCTTGGCAAATGTTGTTGTTTCTGCTTCGTGATGCAGATCACTAGTAATATCTTTTAGACTCATTCTTCTTCTGCCGTTATGCGTAAAGGAAAACCATTTGCTCTAGACAAATGTGTCGACTCTACTGCTTTATGTTCTGCAATTTCAAAAGAGTAAATTCCTGCAACTGCGCTGCCAGTATTGTGAATCTCTAATGTAAGATCCTTGGCTCGTTCAACAGAGTGTTTAAAGATACTAGTCAATAGTTCAACAACAAAATCCATCGGGGTGGAGTCATCGTTAAAGAATACTACCTTCCACAACTTTGGAGGTTGGATTGCAATTTTTACTTTTTCTTCAATTTGTACGTCTGTTGTCATTTTTTCTCCAATCTAAGATAGGGGGATTGCTCCCCCTATACATTATTTTACCTCAACCACATCAATGATACGGGCCTTTTCGGATTCAGGAATGTTGCGGATTAGTTTAACAACTAACATGCCATTCTTGATCTCTGCGCCAGTAACTTCCATGTGTTCGGCAAGAGGAAACTCTTTGGCAAAGTCACGAGTTGCTAGCCCACGATGTAGGTAAACAATCTCTGTGCTTTCGTTTGGAGTAACACTAGTACCTGTTACTGTAAGAACATTCTGTTCAACTTGTACAGAAATTTCTGACTTGTCAAAGCCTGTCACAGCCATGTGAATCTCATATTGATTTTCACTAGTTCTGAGTACATTGTGCGGAGGATAATTGTTTGATACACTGTTTGCAAAACGGCGTTCCATTTGGTCAAACATTTGATCAAAACCAATTAGTGCTCTGTTTAGAGCGTCGATACGTTGTATAGTAATGTTGTTCATAAAAGTCTCCTTAAAAAGTAAGAACAATTGAGCACTATGCTCGATGCAAAGCCCATTTAGGTACCTTGCTTTTTTTCGTCGTCCAGATCATAATGTTCTTCTTTCATAATGACCTGGTCGTCGAACCTTTCTGCCTCTGTCTTTTTCTTGTTGCCAAAAATACGTTCAAAGCTGTTATCGAACTCTTTTTGACTTACGCTAAAAGGACGAGGCTTACTGCCTTTACCAGCTTCGTGTGCCATTTTACTTAGACTCTTTTGTTTCAGTAAATGTAGCATCGACAACATTGTCGTCTACTTTGGCTTCTGGCTGAGCATCGGCTTGTTGTTTAGCAGCTTCTGCTTCTGAACGCCTGTCTAACAATGCTTTCATTGCTGGATATGCTTTATTCAATTCTTCAGTGATTCTTTCAGCATCGTTGCCGCTTACTGCTTCTTCGACTGATTTGATAGCACCTTCAATTTCAGCTTTTTGTTCTTCAGTGATCTGATCGCCAAACTCTTCTAGATCTTTCTTGAAAGAGTGCAACTGTGCGTCTGCACTATTTCTAGCATCGATCAATTCGCGAGCCTTTTTGTCAGCTTCAGCATTTTCTTCTGCTTCACGAATCATGCGTTGTACTTCTTCATCACTTAAACCGCTATTGGATTTAATTGTGATTTTGTTTTCTTTGCCAGTGGCTTTATCTTTGGCGCTGATATGCATGATACCGTTAGCGTCAATGTCAAAGGTAACTTCAACTTGCGGCAATCCACGTGGTGCCGGAGCAATACCTTCAAGATTGAATTCGCCAAGCAACTTGTTATACTGCACAAGCTCACGCTCACCTTGGAACGCTTTGATAGTTACAGCTGGCTGATTGTCTTCTGCTGTAGAGAATGTTTGGCTAGCCTTAGTTGGGATTGTGGTGTTCTTCTTGATCAACTTGGTCATCACACCGCCTAGTGTTTCAATGCCCAATGATAGTGGGGTAACGTCTAATAATAGAACGTCATTGCGATCACCGCCTAGAACAGCACCTTGAATGGCAGCACCGACAGCAACAGCTTCGTCTGGGTTGACATCTTTACGTGGTGCTTTACCGAACAATTTCTCAACTGCTTCTTGTACCTTAGGCATACGTGTTTGACCGCCAACCAAGATAACTTCGTCAATGTCAGAGGCACTCACGCCTGCATCTTTCAAAGCAATGCGGCATGGCTCTAATGAACGCTGAACTAGTTCGTCAACAAGACTTTCCAATTTACTACGTGTTAGTTTTACCACAAGGTGTTTTGGTCCGCTTGCATCTGCTGTGATGTATGGTAAATTGACTTCTGTTTGAGTTGAACTTGACAACTCAATTTTAGCCTTTTCAGCAGAGTCTTTCAAACGCTGTAGAGCAAGCATGTCTTTCTTGAGGTCAACACCGCTTTCTTTCTTGAACTCGTCAACCAAGTGATCCATAATGCGTTGGTCAAAGTCTTCACCGCCTAAGAATGTGTCGCCGTTTGTGGACAGCACTTCAATTTGCTTGTCGCCATCTACGTTGGCAATCTCAATGATGGAAACGTCGAATGTACCACCACCTAAGTCGTATACCGCAATCTTACGATCTGCTTTTTCATCTTTGTCTACACCGTAGGCCAATGCAGCCGCAGTTGGTTCATTGATAATACGTAAGACTTCTAGTCCAGCAATTTGTCCAGCATCTTTAGTAGCTTGACGTTGGCTGTCGTTGAAGTATGCGGGAACTGTGATAACAGCCTGTGTTACATCGTGACCCAAATAGTCTTCAGCGGTCTTCTTCATCTTGCGAAGGACTTCTGCTGAAATTTGTGGTGGTGCTAATTCTTTGCCTACTGCTCGTACCCATGCGTCACCATTAGCGGCTTCCATGATTTCGTATGGCATTAGGTCAATGTCTTTTTGTACTGCTTGTTCTTTAAACTTACGACCAATCAAACGCTTACTTGCGTAGATGGTGTTCTTTGGATTTGTTACTGCTTGACGCTTTGCTGAAGCACCAACTAACACTTCGTCGTTTGCGTAGGCAACGATACTAGGTGTAGTTCTTGCACCTTCTGCGTTTTCAATAACTTTGGATTTTCCGTTCTCGATAACAGCCACGCATGAGTTGGTGGTGCCGAGGTCAATACCGATGATCTTTGACATGTGTCATCTCCTTATAAAGTAAGATCTAGTTTGAGCACTATGCTCTATAAACTACCCACTTTTGGTGTAGTCTACAAATTTTATTTATATCAAATATTCTCTAAATTCTGAATATTTGACCACTTTTTTAGCTTTTCAATTTTGGCTTCTTGAGCACGTTCAATGTTAGTGTAGCTAACGATATCCATGCTTTGCAAAATATCAATCATGGCCATCATATCGCCTAGTTCTTCTTCCAAGTGTTCCCTATTAGTTTTGGGTTTTCCTGGTTTAAAATTATCCAGGCCAAAGCGGCTGATTTTACTTACCGCTTGAATTACTTCAGCACATTCTTCTTGGAGGATATCCATTACTTCTTTAGTTTGTGAGTCCATTTTAATTAGTCTTTGCAAAAGGGAGGATCATGCCTCCGTCATATTTTGTAGAACTACGCAATGCTCTAAGAACATTTTGTACGCCTACTGCTTGATTCCATGCATCTTCTAGAGCATGGTGGGCTAACACAGGAGGACGATTAGGATTGATACCAAGATCAAAAATAGTCCGAGTGTCGCGAACTTCCCAGAACTGCCAGGGAATAGCTTTGCCTACCTTGCGGAAATAGTGTTCTAGGATAATAACGTCAAATCCTGCACCGTGACTCCAAACACGTTTGGCGCCCCAACAAAATTTATACAGTTGGTTCATAGCGTCTTCAATTGGAATACGGCCGTCTGCGCTAAATGCTTCGTCTTGTGCTTCTTTGCTTTGTCCAGCCCACCAGTCTACAGTTGACTGACTGACTGTGCCACCGTAGCGGTCACAACTATCAAGGTCAACTTTTACATAGAATTTTTGGCAGGATGGTTCTTCAATGTCCATACCAAACGGATCAAATTTAACTGCTCCGATTGTAAGGATTGTGGCTGTAGGAAGTACGTCTAATGTTTCTAAATCGATCATTACGTCAGTTAGCATTTCTTCTCTTTCTATAATGTGTATAATACATTATAACAGAATACTAGAGTAATGTCAATACATTTTTTTAGGTAATTGCTGTTCTCTGAGCTTTTTGGCCCAACGAGATTTAGCCGCAGCTTTTTTGGTTTTGCGAAGGGTAGTTGGCTTGATATAATGTTCGCGTTTGCGAAGATCTTCCATGAGACCGCTTTCTTCAATTTTCTTCTTGAAGCGTCTTAGGGCTTTATCAATGTACTCACCTTCTTTTACAGTGACCTTGCTGCCGTTTAATTTGTTGTCATATTTCATAGTTTTCGATACAGTTCATTAAAAGTTGTTTGCACTGATCTATAGTATATATAGCACGACCCGTTACTGCATCTAAAGATCTGAGTGTGCCAATATAATGGGCATTTGCATGTGCAGACAAATACCCAACCAAAAGCTCATTTGAGCTTTCTGCATTAAAAATAATTAAATCGGATTTGAGCTTCTTGTCAAACATCCAGTTGGCATTGCTGGTGTCGCAGTGATAGAGGATAATGCGCTCTTGATAATCGATATCTCTTAAACTGTCAGATACAATTTGTGTTTGTTCAGGTGTTAGATCAAATAGTAAAAAACGGATGCCATCTAACAGCACATCGTCTGGCGGAGTTACCACAAGTGTTTGGCTATGCATTAGTTTTTGGCCTGTTGCAGTTTATTCCAAAGTGTGCTTTGATTTTGTTCGGCATTTTGTGTATAGCCTACTTCTCCACTTGTCGAATTATCTGCTGTTTGCCTTCCCTCTCCATCCACGTCAATATCTTTTTTTTTAGATTCCTCTTCGGAGGCTTTCTTTTCAAGTTGTTCTTGGGCCCACTTGGCTGCTTCTTCAGCAGCTTCGTCGTCTGTAAAATCAGCCTGAGGTTTTATGTAATCTTCCCAAGGAAGTTTAGTTATGGCACCTGAGTCATATAATTTACGTTGACGTTTTAAACTATCAAACGGATTGTCATGTTTCCAATCACGTTTAGCTATTTTGATTTCTTCAGTGTCTTCCGAATCATCTTCGTCGTCTTCGTCATCATGAAATTCTTCAGCGGCTTCTTCTAACTCTTGTTCAGGTACTGGTTCTTCAACTGGCAATTCAACTTCAGGTTCTTCAACTGCTGTTTCGGGCTTAGACCATGCACTAGGGAACGGCCATAAAGAACTAACGGGTGGCCAATCAGTATTTTTGGTTTCTTCCGCTTGCTCAGCAGCTTCTTTGTCTAATTCACGAGCACGATCTTTGCCATCTTCGAACCATTTGTTTACAGCTTCTTCGTCATCTTCTTCAGCTTTACGGAACCACATAAAACTGTATTGGCTAGCTAACAATAGAATAACTGCTAAAGGATCAAACACTATCACAATTGTAATGATCACCCAACGAACTGCTGATTCTAATAGACTAGAGTCTGGGTTGTCTCCGTAGATTAGTGCAGCAATGTATTTGATCGGACCGACTTCAGCTTCAACTTTACGCAACTCTTTAGCGATCGGTGCTCGCTCGTTATTGAGAACTGAAATTTCTTTCTGGGCCTTAGCGATATCATTTTGGAGTTGAGATCTTTCTTTTTGCTGACTTCTGCGTAGGTTAGCCGCTTTGTCTGCACCTTTCTCGTCTGATGACCTTGCCATAACTTGATCAACAGCTTCGTCCATCTGTTTAAGAGCTTTTCTAGAAGCATCAACGTTCTCCTTTTGAGTTTTGATTTTCTCATCAATAAGAGCAACTTGATCAACGACATCTCCCGTAGGAACTGCTTGGTCAAGGTGTGCCTTTGACAAGTACCCAAAAATACCCATTGATGTAATTATCATCAAAATAGTAATTGCTACTATAAGGTATGATCGAATAAGATTTGGTGCTTTGGTCCAATTGATTTTTAACCAGACAGTGGCAACCAATTTACTAAGTTCTAAAACTACCCCCATAATCATAATAGGGATGGCCGCGGCGGCAAAGATTGAAACCAATCCTGCAACTGAGTAATAAACGGCAACAGCGGATATTGATAATCCGCTGAGTAATGCCAGCCATGCTATAATTTTTTCGCTAGTATATATCTTCATGAACTATTATTTATTTGTTATATCCATCGCCAGCGTTTCTCTGTTTCGGAGTAACATGCAGTAGCCGCCATGGATTTTTCTACATTATATGCAATAGCACTGATATGTACCCTGCGACAATAACCATCACTGCTCGGCCAAGTCATTACAGGCACTGCAACGCCACTGGCATCCCCTTGATACCATTGAACTGCCTTACCATTTTCTGCATACATTATAGCATGAGTCAATGCAGAGTTATAGGCAATTTTTTGTTGCGTATCCAAAGTCTTAAACCAACCAAACGTCATATCAACTAATTGATTGACAAACCCTCCAGATCGATAATCGAAAAATTTAGGATTAGAAATATCCTGTGCCACAACCAAAGTGCTACATAGAAGCATTGACAATTTCCCAACTACCATCAAGTTTTTGACAACTGATGCCTTTTTGCTGGACATAGGTTCCTCCGATCATCATTCGATATGTAAATTCGCCACAGTTCGGAGCCATACCCATACGCTTTATTGCAATGCGTTTGATTTGATCGTCTGTACAATCAAGGGTAGTTTCGCTATTCACTGTGTCGCCATTTTGAGTTTTAATAGTTTGGCTAGTATAACAATACTGCGGTTTGTTTGCTGCCACCTTCGGTGCAGAACTACAACCAGACAGGAATGTTATAACGGTGAACATGAGAACGATCACCAGCCACATATATTCTTTAACTCGGTATGGATGCATTATTGTGCCTTTGCCAATTTCTCTGCTTTAGCTTCAGCAATCAATTGATCAAATACACCCTTAGGCATTTTCAAACGAACAAAAGTATAATGACGACCATTCATTGTAAATTGTCCAACTTCGCGATTCAAGTGTTCACGAATTGTTGTGTTCTTGACTTGATATGAAATACGAGTCTTAGTTGTTTTCTTGTCATTGTCAAAATTGATTTCTGTTGAACTGTTTACTTCGCTGTTGATACGTTTAGCAAAGTTGTTCATAGCAATAGCATACATTTGTTCTTCTGCCGCTTGTGCATGAATACTTTCACCTGCACCGCAAGCATAAGCATACTCTTTGCTCCACCAGAACCAACCTTCTGTGCCACTTTGCGCACAGTCTTGATACCAATCAGGTTGAGCATAAGTTTTACGCTCGTCGATTGATTTCATCGAAGAACAGCCTGTAATCGCCGCTGCCATCAAACCTACTAAAATTGCCTTTTTCATATTTGCCTTTCTGTGTGTGTTGTTACAGTATTACTAGTATAGCACCACGGCTGCTCAAAGTCAACCGTGATGTCTACCAATTTACTTAAAGAAGATCAAAGCCATTAAAACGGCCTGTACAATAAAACCAAATCCAATAGTAACAATGTTCAACATGTCTTTTTGGACTGCGGCTTTGACAAACAATAATGTAAGACCTGTCCAAACTAGGAGAACGAGATCAACTCCTGGTAGTCGGTCAGTTAGTCCGCTCATAACAGCAAGCAGGCTAGGAATAGTACTGGCATGTAGAATCAATACTGCTAGCCATCCTAGTGTTTCTGCCGAAATATGAGAAACTTTATTTTGAACAAATTCTTTAACTTGAGTAATGTCTAAATTAAAATTCATAATAGGCCTTTCTTAGTTTTTTGGTTTATAAAAAATATGATTTCCAATTTGGCCAATCTTTTCCAATGGCCATTGCGGATTCACATAGTTAGCATGATAATACAGTGCGCTTCTTAGTATGTCAAGTTTAAATCCTTCTAACAGTACTTTTTTAGCCACAGCATAACTTTCTTGATATGCCGCATTGTTCACTGGGCGTGTTTTGGCAGCGGAATCACATGCCCATGAGAATTGGCATACTACCTTGTCCATTATAACACTTTTCTTGTAGATAACACCGCAAACATCATCACCAAATCGTCCGTCTTTGACTCGATTCATAGTGACTTGTGCCACGGCAACTTTACCTTCGAAGGGTTCGTGACCGGCTTCGCGATAAATGTTCATGGCCATACAGTCCAATTGGCGTTCACGTGTTTGAATTGATACTACATCTGGGGCGTTAGTGAGCCCACTTGAGCGTAGCTTTTCCATTTTGGCTTGAGTGACACTTTGTACCAAAATGCAGACTACTACTAGACCAACTAGATAGGTGGTCAATTTAAATAACTTTTCCATATTGTCTCCTTTGACTTGGTGTGTTCAAACTGCAAACACATTACATAAAGGGAGTTTCTTCCACGAGGCTCAATAACAGAACCCTTAGTTCGTGACGTCTTCTCCATCAGCCACCGCATGTTCATAACTCATGCAGTACCTTTGGCAAGCCTGGCTTCCCGAAATAACGGGTTTCTCATTGGCCAAGACTCGCGGGTTTAATAAAATGAATCTCATCAAACTAAACCTACTATCTTAGTTTCTTTGCGAAACGTAGTAATATATAGTTCTTGTTTTGGATTCATGGGTGAAAACAGGTAATTATCGGCGCATTTTGGAGATATCAACAGCTTCTTCGTCTGAAAAGACTGGGACAGCGTTTGATTTATGCATCGTAGCAATGCCTTTAACTTTATCACCTGTATAGACTTTGGCAGGTTTCAAGGTTGCGTTACCACCTGTGTCTCTACTAGGAATATGAGCGGTAGTATTACGGCCTTCTGGTATTTTCAAACTGTATGAACTGCTCAAACTAGGAGCACTTAAACCTCGAGTACGCTTTCGCTCTTCGGATTCGATGCCTTGTCGTTTAAGTAATTCTTTCCAACTTTCGTCCAATTCTCTAGCCTTTCGTGCGTGTTCCGCACTTGCAAATTTACGTTTCGTTTTCTTCTTGCCTGTGGTACTAAGCCACGGGCCTTCTAAGTGCATACTCAAAAGAAACCTCCAAACTTGTTAAACTATAGAACTAGTATAACAGAAAGTTTAGAGGTTGTCAAGCCTATTTTGGATCTTACTTGTTCATTACGTACATTGTAACTTCAAAACCAAAACGCATTTCTTGTGCTGATGGTGTAGTCCACATAGTAGTTCTCCTTTTAATAAAACATACTGCATTAGTATGTATCGTTATTATATGGTAGAAACATTGTGTTTCACATACTGAAAATCATTATTTGATAGTAATTAAATTTACTTTAAATATTTCCCAAGCATGTTCCCAAGTCCAACGACTGCTACCTTCCCAAACTTTTGTACGGTCTAGCATAAGTGCGTCTTTAGTAGCTTGTTTTAAATCTTCGTTCATACATCCAGTAACGCCTTCATCCACTACGTCTAATGGGCCTTGAACAGGATAGGCAGCGACTGGGGTACCACACGCCATTGCTTCAATCATTACCAACCCGAATGTTTCCCAACGACTCGGAAACACGAATACATCTGCCATGCGATAGTAGTCGCCTAACTCAACACCACGCTTGGCTCCCACAAACTCTACATTAGGATATCGCTCTTTGTATTCTTCTAGCATAGGGCCGTCGCCTACCATAATTTTACGGGCACCTGTATATTCCATTTCAAAGAACGCTTCTAAATTCTTTTCTTTACTTACACGGCTAACACATACTAGAATAGGACGTTTTGTTCTAGTTCGTGCAGAATTAGGATAAAATATGCTACGATCAACACCGCGTGTCCAGGGAATAACTTCTCCATCAAACCCGTGTGATTTTAATTCTTCGACCATAGTGTCTGTAGTAGTTAGCACTTTACCACTGTGCTTATGGAACCAACGTACTAAAGGCCAAGTAATACTTTCAGGTATGCCAAATAGTTTTCTAAGTCCTTCTGGAAACTTAGTATGATAAGCAGTATTGTAGCGATAACCGTGTTTGTCAAGATATTGTCTAGCACACAGACCAACAGGACCCTCTGTGGCGATGTGGATATGATCCGGATTGATCTCCTCAAGTATCTTGCCCACCTTCCTGGGAAAGGCAATCTTGACTTCGTTGTAGCCAGGGCAATCAACATAGCGGAACCTCCCGGGATCAAGATATACAACACGATAGTTATCGCGAATCGCGTGTTCCTCAATATTTTTGTAGGTCGTAACCACGCCATTGATCTGCTCCGGTAAGTTGTCTGTTACTATTAGGATTGTTTTTTGCATTCGCTTACTACCTTAAAACTTTCAAATTTAAGCCAACTAGTCATAGTTGATCGCGCTCTCTCACATTCGATTTGTGTAGGAAATGCCAGTGTCACTTTCCCCGGATTGTCCTTTGGATCGTTTACGTGTATTGCCAGTATTATCAATAACCACATTGTCGCTCTCCTTGGTCCAAGTTACTATTTCCCAACGACCGTCCCAATGTTCTACAAGTGCTGTACAACTTTCAACCCAGTCGCCGTCATTCATGTAAATGATTCCGTCTATATCCTTGATCTCTGCGTGGTGTATATGACCACAGATAACACCATCGAACCCACGCTTCTTACAATATGTTGCTAGATTCTTTTCAAACTGAAACATAAAGTCCACTGCTTTCTTGACACGGCCTTTGAGATACTTACTTAAACTCCAATAACCAAATCCCATACGGTGACGTAGCCAGTTAAATTTACTATTGAGTGCTAACACAAAGTCATATGCCTTATCGCCAAGGAACGCTATCCAAGGTGCTAGTCTAGTAATACCGTCAAACAAGTCACCGTGAGTAACTAGATAATGTTTACCGTCTACTCCGATATGTTCATATTGATTACAAACTTCAATCAAACCAAATCCAATACCATAAGGCATCAGTGGTCTTAGAAATTCATCGTGGTTGCCTGCAATGTAAACTACACGAGTTCCACGTTTGGCATGCCCCATAACCCTACGGACCACATTAGTATGTGACTGTTTCCATCGCCATTTGTTTTGTTGTATACGCCATGCGTCGATGATGTCCCCTACCATGTAGAGTGTTTCGCATGTGTTGTGTTTGAGAAAGTTGTTCAGCTGTTCCGCCTTACAATCGCGGGTACCTAGATGAACGTCTGAAATAAAAATACTGCGATAAGTTTTTGGCGTCATACCAATATTTATCGCAGTATTGTGCTACAAAGATTGCAGTTCTGTTACAAACTTAAATCCTTACCAAGGTCCATTTAGCTGTAAATGGTTTGCCTTCGGCCTTGTGTTTCAGTATCTTAGCAAACTCTTTTTTACGAAGTTTGGAAACCGTTTCTGTATCGTGGTCGACGCAAGCCCTGTACAGTTTGGCTAATAGCTTTTTCTGTTTCATGGTTGAGTCCTCCTATACTTTATTTAACTGTTTAAAACTTTAGCTACTGAGTTCATAACACTGGCAATACGTCCAATGTCACGAAGTTGTTCCACAGTATAGCCTTCCGTTTTTAATGTGTCATAATGGGCTTTTACGCAAAACTCGCATTTGCCCACAATACTCGCGGCCAAACTAAATGCTTCAAAGTTTGACTTGGTAGTCCCGCCATGACTTGCAATAGCGTTCATACGTAACTGTGCAGGCAATCCTTTTAGGGCAGGATCATCGGCCATCTCAACGTAAGGATACCATACATTGTTCTGTGCCATAATACTTGCGGCTGTCATTGCGGCATCTGCGTGAACAGGAGCATCTGCTAACATAACGCCAAGTACCTTACCGTTGCCTGTTGCAGCGAGTGCGGCCACAGCACATCCCATGGCCACATCAGCATCTAAGGTACTACGTAGCAGGACAGCGTCAAGATTTAACTTGGTGTCTTTTGCATAGTCTGGCAACGCACCTTTAATAGATTCAACAAAACTCATTCTATTCTCCTAATGTTAGTTCTATAATACTGTTTAGCAGTTAGTACAAGTCCGCCTGCCCAAGGCAGTACATTTTCATAAAAGTCATGCATTGGATCAAGATGATTATCAATAAATGGCTCATGTACAATCATTTTGATTGCTACTACGTATAAAACAAATGCTCCAACGAAAACACAGTCTGGATATTTGTCTATAAGTCGAGCAACCAGTGTGCTACCAAACAAGATGATAGGCACACTAACTAACAAACCAAATATAATCAACCACCAATTACCACCCGCGGCACCTGCAATGGCCAGTGCATTATCTAGGCCCATAACTGCATCGGCCCAAACAATAGTACCCATTGCGCCCCAGAAGGTAGCGGCTGTTTTTACATTGCTGTGATCTTGATTGTTAGACGTCAACTTCCAGGCGATATAGATTAAAGCAAGACCGCCTACAAGTCGCAGACCTGGAATCATCAACAAGTAAGTAAGAACAGCAACACTGGCAAATCGAACTGCTACTGCACCGAACGTGCCCCATAACATGGCACGTTTGCGTAAATGCTCTGGTAGTTGTCTTGAAGCCATTGCAATAACCAAAGCATTCTCGCCGCCGAGCACTACATCAATCAATATAATGGCCGCTAAGGCCCAGAGCATTTCTAACATTATAGTGTCTCTCCGCCTACAGTACGGTTACAGGCACATAGTTCGCCAGTTTGCAATGCATCAAGAATACGTAATGTTTCTTCTGGGCTACGACCAACATTCAAGTTGTTTACGCTAACGTGTTGGATTTCATTGTTTGGATCAACAATGAATGTAGCACGAAGTGCGGCACCAGCTGGCCAGTAAAATACACCTAACTGATGAACTAGGCTGCGGTCATCACGGGCTGTGTCTGCAAACTGTGTGTGAGTGATCTTTTGTAGATCTGCATGTGCCTTTTGCCAAGCCACTTTGCAGAACTCATTGTCTGTGCTGCCTGTTAGCAATACTGCGTCACGGTCAGCGAAGTCGCTTGTTAGTTTGTCATAGGCTACAATTTCTGTAGGGCAAACGAATGTGAAGTCTTTTGGATAGTAAACAATTACCTTCCACTTGCCTTCGAATGATTTTTCTGTGATGTCAAAAAATGCATCTTCTAGCTGTCCTGGACGAACTCCTGTAACCACGAACGGATCTAATCTCTCTCCAACTGTTTTCATATTGTCTCCTTGTGTGTGATGAAAAACTTATAAGAACGTGTGTTCTATGTGTATATTATATAGTCTATTGAAATGCAAAATCAATAGGTTTTTACAATAATTATTTTAATAACGATTATAGAAAAAATCAATAACGTTTAACGTGTACTCTCTTACAAAGTACATCTTTGAAATAGTCTGTTTCTGTATCTTTGGCCCTAATAATCCATTTGCCATTATCCCCATCAACCATTCCGCAGGCTGTATTTTTGTAACCATTGGCAACATCACTGACCACTGTGTCAAAGAAACTGTAGGCGCTGATCAAACTGATGCTGGCTTCATTGAAATTGTAAATGAATTCTTGCATGGCATCCATCTGCGGCATAAATGCACTAAGGAATACTATGTCCATTTGATTATCTTTGAGATAATTTAGCAGCTTGGCAGATTCCCCTGGGAAGGCCTGTGGATGACTCCAATAGTCGTTGCATATCATGCCAGCCACTCTAAAACCTTTATAGTTCATCCAACCAACTTCTGTGCCTGCAACGTAGATTTCTTTTTCCTGATGGTACAATAAATTTTTATAGTGTACCTGACGACACTCTCCGTCAACAATAAATGCCTGAGTATTGCGCCATTGATCTTTTTCATCAAACCATGCGGTACCTAGCACAAGGTCAACGGCTTTTTCTTTAGAATAGGCCATGACTTCTTGTAGAGCAAGATCTAATTCTTCAATGCGTGGATCATCTTGACTGTCTGGCTTCCACATATAGCCGCTAAGAGAGCATTCTGGTGTGCTGAACAATTCGACATGTTCGTTCGCCGCCCAGTCAATAGCTTTTTTTATTTCTTCTTTGTTGGCTTGAATATCGTCAGTTACAGGAATTCGACATCCGCCTACAATAATCAATTCTGTTGTCATTGTTATATTATATAGAAAAAGAAAGGGGCCGTCAAGCCCCTTTGTAATATCTAATTAAATTAGAATGAATACTTGATACCAGCAGAAACTGTGCTACCGTCTTGGCTGTTGATCTTGCTTTGACCAGCTTGATAGCGATAGTCAACTGTAGCAGCCAATTTTGTTGTCAATGGATAGCTAACACCTGCACCAACTAGTGCGGCATAACCGTCAGCGGTACGGCCAGTATTATCAACGTATGCAACACCTGCTTTAACTGCAACTGTAGCAGTGGCAATAGTGGCAACATCGTATGAGCCAACTAGGCTGTACTTGTTAGTATCGCCACCTTTGGTGTAACGATCAAATCCTGCTGTTACGCCAAATTTGTTAAACTTTTGGCCTACAGTAACGCCTGCGCCTGGACGATCATTTGATCCGCCAAAATCGTAGCTGCCGTTGACTCCAACTTCTACAGCACTTGCTGAAAATGCGGCCAATGCCAACATTGATGCGATTGCTAATTTCTTCATAAAATCTCCTTTTGTGTAACTGTTAAAACAGTATCAACTATTATATAGCTCATGACTACAAATAGTCAAGAAAAAAGCGACATTTCTGCCGCTTTTTGGTTGTTTTGGTTACAAGGTAAGTCCTACCCCGGACTGCTGGTTTTTAGGCAGCTAGAGCAACTTTGCTTTTGCCGGAAACAGAATTTCCAGTGAAGCTCATTGCGCTGAAGTCGATTGTATCTGCTTTTGCATTTACGTTTATTTGCTTGATTTACGGTCATCGCCTACCGTGTTGCCGTCTCTACTATCTCGCCCTGTCGAAACCAATGCACCCCCATCAAAAAGACTTTTTATAATGCAGAACATATAGTTTACAAAAACTAAGATGCCCCACAAATAAACCCAATGCCATTCTCCAAACATAAAAGTCCTTTTGGTGGAGGTGGGCGGAGTCGAACCGCCGTCCAGAACGCCTTCGCTTTGAAGGAGTTACAACAATTTCTTAGGCTGGCTGGATATTGCTAGCCTGCTCGCCTTTTGGCCCTACAGTAAGTTCAAAACTCACTGATTGTCCTTCTTTCAAGCTCTTGAAGCCACTTGAATTGATTTGCGAAAAGTGTGCAAATACATCTGCGCCACCTTGATCTGGAGTAATGAATCCAAAACCTTTTGCATCATTAAACCATTTTACTTTACCTGTTACCATTGTATTACCTTTTTGTTATTTCAATCTATATTATAGCTTCACAAGTACTTCTTGTGCAACCCCGTTGATTACCATAATTTGTCTACGGTATGCAAACCCATCGATATAGATAACGTCGATTGGTTGCTGTTGAACTATTACTGGCTGCGGTTGAACAACCACGGGTCTTGTAGCGGCATACACTACAGCCCCTCCAATAATTGCCGGAGCAACCCAATTCCAATTTTGGTTGTATCTGTGTCCGTACCCGTGTCCATAACCATGTCCATGGTGTGGGTCTGCAAATGCAGAACTAGAAATCAATATCAAAAATGTAGCTAAAATTTTGTTCATACTCGTCTCCTTTAAGAGCTTGTTTATATTTAACGCCTAAAGAGCAAAAATAGTTTACACAGTTAGCGTGTTTATAGGCCCGCCCGCTTTTCCCCTTGGGAAAATGTTAAAGGCCAAACTATATCTTACTATATCAGATCGGTTGTCTTCTACCGAATGATTTAGCAATGAGGGAAATAGCACTAGGTCGTTTTTCTTGGGACGCAGTCCCCAACCCTGTGCATTGTAAACATTTAGTTTACCTTCGTCGAAGTTATCTTGATAGTTAAAATCTACTCGAATTGTTTCTGTCCAAAGATTATAGTTACCTTTATCTTTGTGAAATACAATGGCTCCGGAGTCTGGAGTAGTTTCTATATAGTAAACTCCGCTGATTAGGCTGTTTCCGTGATAGTGTTCTCCGGAGAAGTCGTTGCTGTAATGTCTGTTGACCCAGCTGTTCTCCATTTGAAAATCCATATTCTTTTTGGAGTCTAGAACTTCGTAGACAAAGTTATGTACGTGTGTCATGATCTTTTCTTTAAGACCTGCAAGTTCTGGACAATCTAGGATATATTTGTTTACAGAATAGTCGCCGTTGTTGGCAGGCATCCTTTCAAATTCTGTGTTTATGATGAAATCTTTCATTTTGACATCAAGACTTCCTAGAGAAGTTTGATATAAAGGAATTGCAAATAACGGAGTTACACTGAAATTATTTACTTTAGCCATCCTATTTTCTTTCCATCATTTTTTCTACGAGTGAATTCTTCTACTGTGCTTGGATAACGCCAAGCCCATATAGCAACTAGTAACATAGTTATGCCTGTTGCCACCACTGCCTTGACATTGTGAGTTGTAAACCACATGATGATCAAACTGCTTTCCATCATGAGTACCATTAGTACTTTACCACTTTTTGGAAATACTCGTTTTTCGCCCCAATTGGTTAGGAACGGTCCAAACCATTTGTGATTGTAGAGCCAGGCATGCATCTTGGGATTGACTTTGGCAAAACAATAAGCTGAAAAAACTAAGAAAATACTAAAAGGAATACCAGGAGTAACAAATCCAATATAGGCCATTCCTAAACTTAAAAATCCTACAGCATTCCAAAATAGTTTTCTCATTGTTATCCTACAATTATGTCTGCGCTACCAGAAGTGATCTTGTGTTCGCCACCGTAGGCATCACCGACTCGGCCAACTCGTTTACCGTTAGCATATACAGTTCCACTGAAACTGCTCAGTCCAGGTGCATGGGGAGTACAGCCAGGTTGATTGTGAGTGGTCATTGCATCACCTTCACGGACAACACCTTTGTTGTTGACAATGATGTCACCCGACCCTGCGGCTGTTGCCTGTGTGGTGGGACTTGTACAATTTCTTCCTGTTCCGTGCGGACTAGCAACTGTGTCTGTTCCGCTGGCTCTAGCAATTCCTGGCATATCTACTCCTTAGGCTAATTTAATGCCTGTGGTACCTTCTAGGTATTGATTTGCAAATGTTTTTTCAGCATTGGCAATAACAATGACTAATGCTCTATTGATTTTGATATCCTTATCTGGATCGACAGTAAACATATAAGGCATCATTCCAATTCCCTGTTGATTCACAGTCAATAACATTGGCTTTGATACAGTATAGTGTGTATCTTTTTCTTCAACTAATCTTGTCAATAGTTCGTCACCGTTGATCAATTTAACTGTTACCACTTCACCGGCTGTTACGCCTTTATCAATTAGCATCTTCTAACCTTTTCTTTAATTCTGTAAAACCACCAATCAATTCTTCGTCTAAGAAAATCTGTGGTACTGATCTTGCTGTTGGTACAGCTTCTAGTAATTCTTCTTTTGTCCAACCGTCACCGATTTTGCGCTCTTCAAATACAATACCTTTAGATTTTAGTAATGCTTTTGCTTGATCGCAATATGGGCACTGATACTTTGACCATACTATTGCTTTCATGTTTACCTCTTTAATATATTATATAGCTGGCAGTTGATCGTAGTCGATGCCTTCTGACATAACTCCAATTACATAATTTGTGCTTTCGTTTTCTTGTAATGCTGTTTGTTTCTTGCTGGTATCTACGTGTTTGTTGAACCAAGGAATAGGAGTGCTTCTTGGAGCAGGGTTATTATATTTGATACCGATGTCTTTTAATGCGCCGACTGCTGTATAATCCACAAAGTCTTTGAGAATGTTTGCATTTAATCCAATAACCGGACCCATTTTAAATAGATAGGTTGCCCAGTCTTTTTCTTCACGGATTACATCCATGTACAATGCGTAGACTTCTGCTTCGCAATCTATTTTGGCCTGTGCGAAACGACTGTCTTCCTTGACCACTTGATTGATCAAGAAGGCAGTCCATCCTTTGTGTAGCAGTTCGTCTTGCAGGATTAGGCTGATGATGTTGCCATTACCAATAAAAATCTTGTTCTCTACCATTGCTAGACTTGTAGCAAAGCTAACCATAAAGCGGAACGCTTCAAGTGCATAGCTAGCATGTAGCGCCATCCAGATTGCTCGGATGTGTTCTTTCTCATCCACCACTTCGCCAATTTCTTTACGACAGTTTACTTTGTGCAACGCATCATAATAGTTGCCAACACTTGACGCCATTTCAACGATTTCTTTGGTATCGTGAATTGTGTTAAAAACTTCCTTAGGCACGTTATAGATGTTACGGATAATGTGACTGTAACTCTTTGAGTGAATGTTTGTTTCGTAGAAAGTCCAGTTATAGACTAGGGCTTCTAGTTCTGGCAGACTCACGACCGGAGTAAACACTTGACTTGGGCCGCGACCTTGCAGACTGTCAAGAGCAGTTTGCCTAAGCAGGTTACTAGTGAAGATATGTTTAACTGCATCTGATGCATCCTTAAAGTCGTTGGCGTCCTTGCTTAGGCTGATTTCTTCTGGTTGCCAAAAGAAGCCACGTGCAGTAGCTTCAAAATCTGCAATCTTTTTATATTTTACTTCTTCAAAACGTTGAATAGTAACTGGGCCAGCAGGATCTAAAAACATCTTGCGATTTAGATAGTCTGTTTTTGTGTGTAAGTTGTATTGTTCTTTGCTCATTTTAATATTTTCCTGATGCAAGTACTATCTTGCAAATGTGTTCTAATCTCTCTATGTGCTCATAGGCACGCCATGGACTTGTATCGATTGCGACTACCCCGTGTCCTTTGATACCTACAATGTCATAGGCAATGTTTCCGTTGTTGTCTAATTGTAACTGCTTATGGCATTGGTCTGCAAGCTCTTGACTAATTGGTGGCACATCTCCAACATTGGGTGCTACTTTGGTATAACGATTGAGTTCTGGAAACGCATCACTGATAGTGCTAAGATCAATACCGGCATGCATAGCGGCAATGCAATAAGTAGGATGAACGTGTACAACTACACGAACTTCTCCGCTATGCTGTCCCATTGCTCGTTGTAGACCAAAGTGCAATGGAATTTCTCCACTGGGCTTTAAGTTAGCACTAATGTCAGTATAGTCCAGTTCCATCCATGCATTGTTGTAGATAGCGATCTTTTTAAATTGATCAGGCTGTAGTGTCTGCTTACGTACACCACTAGGAGTAATGTAAAAGTGGTCACGGTCGTGATGACGGATACTTACATTACCATCACGGCTGGTAATCCAATTACGCTTGTAAGCGTCTACCATTATGTCACATATTGTTTCTAACATCAGTGTCTCTTTCTGTAATCTTCTACTGCTGCCTTGATAGCATCTTCTGCTAGAATACTACAATGTATTTTTACTGGAGGCAGTGCTAGTTCTTCTGCTATCTCTTTGTTTTTGATTGTTCCGGCTTCGTCGAGAGTTTTTCCTTTGAGCCACTCTGTGACAAGGCTCGAACTTGCGATAGCCGATCCGCAGCCATACGTTTTAAATTTTGCATCTGTAATAATACCTGTATCATGATCCACCTTTATCTGTAGTTTCATCACGTCGCCACAAGCAGGTGCTCCTACCATACCCGTACCAACACTGTCATCACCCTTTTCAAACGATCCTACATTACGAGGATTTTCGTAATGGTCAATGACCTTGTCGCTGTAACTCATAGCTTGCAGGCCTCACAGTCGTCGTCTTCAATGAGTTCTCTTTCATTGTGGAAGCCGTTGTAATGTACCTCAGGCGTTGCATCAACTACTTTACTGCCAGCCTTGTTGATCAAACTATAGTAGAATGTTTTCAATCCCCAGATATGAGCCTGCATTAGATTTTTAATAATCAATGTAGTTGGCACTTTGCGATCTGGAAAGTGTGCTGGGTTGTAGAATGTGTTTGTACTGATTGACTGATCAACGTAAGCTGCTAGTACAGCCGCTGTCTTTAAATAGCCGTCGCAGTCTCGTTGTTCCCACATCAGTTGATACTTGTTCTTGAGTTTATGATACTCGGGAACAACCTGTGTAAAACTACCTGCCTTAGACTCTTTAGTGCTAATTAAACTCATTGGCATTTCAATGCCATTAGTTGAATTGATAACAACACTTGAACTCTCTACAGGAGCAATTGCCATTAGAGTAGCATTACGAACACCGTACTCTTTCATTTGTGTGCGTAGTGTTTCCCAATCAAGTTCAGGTGTAAAGTCTGCTAGATCGTTAGCACCTTTAGCACGTAGTTCCCACGGGAAGGTGCCTTGACCGTAGCGTGTCTTGCTACTATGCAGACATGCACCACGTTCTTTGGCAAGCTCTACTGTGGCTTCTGTCAAATAGTAGGCTTGATGTTCCATCCAACTTTTAACATCTTGCAAGGCATCTTTTTCGCCATATTTGAATCCACGCTTGGCATGCCAGTAGGCTAGGTTAGTAACACCAATACCCAATGGTTGGATTTCATCATTGCTTAGTTTGCTTTGTATGCTTAAAAAATCTTGGTAGTCAAGTATATTGCATAGACTACGCTGTAGAATGCGGCAAGCACGGCGCATGTCTTCTGGATTACGGAATGCCCCCCAGTTGATTGAGCCGAGTGTGCAAAGAGCAATGCGGCCGTCAGCATCATCAAGACGCTTAAAAGGTTTAGTAGGTAATAGGATTTCACAGCATAAATTACTTTGATAAATTGTGTGGTACTCAGGATCAAACGGTCCTTGGTTCATGACATTGTCAATAAACACAAGATAGATACGTCCTGTATCAGTGCGCTCTTTCAGAATACCACTCTTAAATACTTCTTCAGCACTCATAGTTTTCTTGCGTAGGTCTTTACGACGTTCATACTTGACATACAGTTCTTCAAAACGATCTGTATTGTTATAAAAGGCTTCATACAAGTCTGGCACTTCGTTTGGATCAAAGAAAGTTATGTTTTCTTTGTTCTTGAATCGTCTCCAGAAGAACGCAGACAAGACCACACCGTAGTCCATGTGACGGACACGAGTTTCTTCCGTTCCTTGATTATTTTTAAGCACAATAAGATCATCAAACTGATGATGCCAGATAGGGTAAAAAACTGTAGCACTAGCATTTCGAATGCCTCCTTGTGAACAACTTCTTAAATCTCCAAACCATTTCTTTAGGAATGGGATCATACCTGTATGTTGTATCTCCCCTCCTCTGATGGGAGAGCCCAATGATCGTAGACGTCCAATTTCCAAACCAATGCCTGCACGTTTGCTGGCATACTTGGCCATCATTTCACCAGAGGCAAAAATGGAATCCAAATCATCATCGCTACGAATAAGAACGCAACTACTAAATTGCTTAGTAGGAGTTCCAAGACCAGCCAGAACGGGAGTAGCAAGAGTAAACAGGCCATCTGAAGCAGCGTTATAATACTCTTTGATATAGCGCATACGAGCGGCGTTAGGCTCTTCTTTATGGAACACAGTAGCGGCTGCGACCATGTATCTAATTTGAGGTGTTTCATAAATCTCCTTTGTGGCACGATTTTTAACAAGATACTTCTCAATTAGCTGTTCAATGGCAGCATATCCATAGTCTTCGTCTTTTGCGTGATCAATAAAATCATTCATTCGATTCCAATCATCTTCACTATACCACTCAAGTAGTTCCGGAGTGTAAAGACCTGTGGCTACATTTTTCTTGACAATTTCATAAAGGTGGGGGACTTGATAACTTCCATAGACATCTTTACGCAACATCGATAATCTCTGTTTACCTGCTACGTATTGATAGTTAGTGTGTCCAACGTCTGGATTTTGTTCAACGTCAATAAGATCCACAATGGCTCTTAGTGTGATACCGTCAATGTCTTCAGTTGTGATACCATCGTAAAAATGTAACTGCGCTTTGATTTCAATCATTGATTGACTTACATCTGCAATACCTGCACAAACCTTTGCTACCTGTGCCTGCCACTTCTCGATTGTTAGAGGCTCTCGCTCGCCATTTCTTTTAATTACTGTAATTGTTGTCATATTTGTCTCTTGGATTTTATTTATGGCAGCTGAGAGCCAGCCCATAATATGTTGGTTTGATTTGTAATTGTATTGTAGTCTGTAACTGTGCCATAATCGTAATTCAATGCGTGTGTTTTATCTATAACTAGAAAAAAATTGGGTTCATTTTTATTTGAGCTTATAGACGTATGTATCTCACAATGAGCATGAATAAACCGCTGTGATAATTTAACAGTATACAGCATTCCAAGCACGATTGCAAGCTGGTCATAGCGATTGTCTAACACCAAATGCCATGGATCGGGCCATTCGGTGCTATTTTGGGGATTTAAGAAAGGACTAACGAATGGGGCTTTAGACCAGAACTCGGCAACTTTCTCCAATGGAGATTCGCTCGTTTCGAGTGTTGTTCTAAATTCTTTCCATTTGGTCAACCTTTCGGTGCCAAATGTATCAAACACCGTAGGTTACGTTGTATGAAATAGTGCCTGTAGCACCAGTAGCTAGAGGATTCTTATAAGACACTAGAACAGTATCAATGCCACTGTCAGTGTCATTGTCCTTTAGTTCTGCTGTGAATTCAAAATTAGTCATAAGGGTTCCTCCATGTGGGTAATTTCTATCGTCGTGATTGGGAGCTGAATATTGATATTCGTCTGTGATAGCCACTGTACTGAGATCGTCATCTACAGTAATAGTCAACTTTCCGGCTCGTGTTTGTTTCTGTGTGCCAGCACCGATGCGTAAGGAATACTCGATGTAGGTATATTTGTTTGCAGTTGATAATGCCGATAGCGGTCTAAAGCTGTCTGAAATATAAATGTCAGAATAGTTTCTATCAAACAAAACTACCTTGCTGGCATTTTCAACGTCAGTAAATCCTTTTGTGGTTTCTACAGATGTAAAATTGGCCGCTTGGTGTCTATTCGATGTTGAACTAGAAATCTTATTACCAAACGATTCGCCAAATACCACAATGCTCGATAAAGGTGAAGATGCAAGATTCTGTCCGTTACCACAGTTGGTAAAATCACATTGATGGAATGAGGTGTTTCTGCCGGCAGTGGATACAAATGCCTGTTTAGAAATTTCTTCAAAGTCTGTTCTTTTGAATTGCCATCTAGTGTCTTGTCCTACCACACCCGCTACATACACACCCCATTCGTTGACATAGAATTTGCAATCTTTAAAATCAATCTTGGTTTGGAAACTGAGAGTCTGCGTACATTTGACTGACAGGGTGTTTGAATCAAATTGGCATTGTTCAAATACAATATCTGTAACAGCTAGGGCTAAAGAGTTGTTACTCCAAAATACCGCCGCAGGCGTACTGGCAATTGTGCCAACAGTATCGCCTAATATATATGATCCTCTGAAGTTCACGTTATGAAATTTTGAGTTGTTCACTCCCGTAATAACGCATTGGCCAGTAGTACGACCTATTGTTAGATTTGATATGTGTACATTAGTTGGTCTATTCACGCTGGTAAACGATGCTACCTGCAGGCCGTCTTCGGTGATAAACTGAATGTTGTTAGCACCAATGTTTAGAATAACGCCATCTCTTGTTTCGCCTTGGATGATAGCTGTACTAGGAATTCTCAAGTCAGTAGTGAAAAGATATTCGCCGTTAGGTATGACCAATACTTTTTTAAAGTTGCCGTTTGCATTTCTAAATAATTGTTCGAAGGCAGTTTCAAAAGCGGCAACACAATCTGTACTACCATCGCCTACTGCACCAAAGTCTAGTACAGAAACATATTCGTCTAGTTTGCTTTGTAAACTTCTAGGAACACTGTAAATGATAGAGTAATCATTTTCTGCAAATTGATAACTGGCCGCTAGTTCTAGGATGTTATCATGCTCGGTAAGAATCTTTGTGTTACCTACATAAGGAGCACCTTCTGCAACAGAGCCGTTACCAATGAATAATTCTTGAGAATCAACTGCCCACGCAAACTCAGCTGAGCTCAGTTGGGGTATACCAGTATTTGAATTTTTTTGTCCTCTGCGGACCTGGATTTTCGATATTTGGACAACAGCCACGGTAATCTCCTAGAAACTTCTGTTTCTAGTATTTAGCCTATTGGGTGAGCAGTTGCTTGTAGCCCTGTAAGCCCGTTGTATAGTACTCTTCAACCTTGTTTAGCCAAGCATCTTGCCACTTGTTAAAGTCTGCAGGTTCAAGCGTAAACTGTTGATATTGAAAATCACGACTGCACATAAAGATAACACCTTTGCGGATGTCTGTACCGTAGACTTCATTATGTGCTAATATATAAGCCATCAACTGTAGGTAGTAATCTTCTACCCACTCTGCTTTCTTAGGCTTATTAGTCTGCTTGTAGTCCATTACAGCAGGCTCGCCTTCGTGTACACCTACTAGGTCAGTGGTTCCTGAGAACAGGCCTGGGAAGTAAAGACTCTGTTCCATTGCCCAAATCTCATTTACCTTGCTTAGGCCATGCTCAATAATAACATCAGCCATCTTGTTGGCCTGTACATGAACAGGATTGTTACCAGGCTGACGTTGTACTCCGCATACAAAACGTTCTAGGTTGCCGTGCATGGCAGTACCTACTCCGGCAGCTTCTGTGGTAATCTGTTGTGCCTTGGCATGTCCAATACGATTTTTCCATTCGTTCAAATGGGTCATGTCTTTGGTAGCACTAAGGATTGTGGTCACGCTGGGCAATGTTTCACCGTCGGGAGTTTGATAAACTCTTTTGCGTGTAACTGGGTCATTTACTTGGACGCAGTTTTTATACTGAAACTTTTCTACAAAGGGAGGAGGTAATATATTCATACTTTATATATTACAGGAAATGTTTTAAGATGTCAAGCCTGGGGTGTTGCTTGTGCTTGTGCCAATTGACCTGCGGCTGCAGAGGCAGCAGTTTGATCCACAGCCGCTTGGCTGTCTTCAGGACCTTTAGTACCGTCGCCTTTTGGCGCAGAGTCTGGTGCTCCTGGTACATTTAATTCAACTCCGTCATCGTTGAAGTTTTTAACCAGGGTTTGGATTACTGGATTAGAATCATACATAGACTTAAAAGTTTCATAGTCTGCTGCTAGTTCAACTCCAGTGTCCTGTGCCATTTTGCTTAGAGCGGCCCAATTTAATTTTGCAGGGGCTTTCTTACTGCTGGCTCTGCCAACAAGATTGCGTAGTATCATAACAAATTTATCTACGCCGTTATCGTCACCCTGGAATTCAAAAAATCTCATTTTATAGACGCCAATTGTTTTTGTAATGCCGCAAGTTCTTCTTGCTTTTGTTTTATTTGATCTTGAACGGCTTTTTTCTGATTCATGCGATCCAATGCCTGTTGTGCCATCATCTTGGCCTGCATTTGAGGATCAGGAGGCTGCTGCCCAGCAGGTGGAGTGTTAGGCGCAGGTGAACCAGTAGGTGGAGGAGCAGGTGGCGCTAATTCTTGCAGCCTACCTAGCTCCGCTTCTGTGACAAGATCAAATAATTTCATCCTGCTAATACTTTTAACAGTTTGCTTTCAAACTCAATGCTTTCACGCTTTTCACGACCAGCTGTTTCTAGGCCGCCTGCTGCTGCATCACTAGCACCGAACTCGTCTTCTGCTGGTTCTTCTGCACCCATGTTCATTGCATCAGGTTCAGCTGCACCCATTTCGTCGCCGCCCATTTCAGCACCTGGTTCGCCACCCATTTCAGCACCTGGCTCAGCACCTAACATTTCGTCTGGTTGCTCACCTGTTGCCAATTGGCGTACACCTGTTGACAATGTGTCGCGAGTTGTTTTTAAGTTTTCTAATGCTGCTTGGATAGCTGGAGCAACTGCGCTGATGAAACTCTTTGCCTGCTCTTGGCCCATTTCGTCACGGATGCTATCGCCTAACTGTAATAGAGTGTCGTTCTCCATTCCAGAAAGTTCTTCGATCCAGCGACCGACTCTGTCAACCATTGTTTTAGCGGTTACGATCGCACTAGCTTGTTGGATCTCGCCTTCTCTTAGATTACGCATATTATCTCCTGTTTGTTCTATGCTTTCGTTTTTGTTATGAGCTTTCCATGCTGTTGCATAAGCAATGCTCTTTTCTTTATCAGTCAGCTTGCCATCTTGAGCATAGCCTTTCTTGATATGTTTGACCATACGCTCACCTTTAGCAGTTGGTGGCGCTTTTTCTTCAATACTTTCTGTTGCATCTTGTCCTGTAACATGCACAGTCCACTTCTTGCCTGTTGATGCTGATTTCTTTGCAGCCCAGTCTTGTAGTTGACGATAGTGTTGTCTTTCTCTTTGATCGTCGGCATACTGTCCGCGACCTTTAAACACCTTCCATGGCTTGCCATTGATGTATACTGCAAAGTTGTTAGCAGGTTCTGTATTACCTTCGTCCCAATCTTCTGGATCTCTATCACGTTCCATAGCAATGCTTTCATCATGGCCACCGTAGTCGCCGTAGTCTTCATCACTGCCAAAGCCTGCTGATGCCAGTGCGTAACCGTCGTCAGTTTCGCCGCCTTCATCATCATATGTTCCGCCGTGGAATCTATTTGCTAGCTCTTCAGCATATCCTTCTAGATCATGCTCTGGAACTTGCCCGTCTAGGAAACGTAGGGCTTTGTTGAATACAACATTTTCATCGCCACTGTCATCGTCCATTGGAGCATATTCACTGTTCATCCACTGGTCGAATAATTCGTCTGGATCTGTTTCTGGACCTTCTTGTACTGCATTGTCTACAATGTGCTCAGCACGTTCTGCAATTTCTGCGTTGATGCTGTCCAACATCCATTGTGCTTTAGTAAGAGCTTCGTTTTCGATAGTTTCGTTAAAACCGCTTTCATTGCGAACTTGGCTAACCTGTGTACGTAGTTTGTTACGTGCATCTTCTAGCTTAGGAGTATCAAAATCTTCTAAGTTTAGTTTTTGGCCAAATGTTTTAGATAAACTTTCGTTCAGTTTCTTAGCACTTGTTTTAAAAAGATCTGTTGTTTTCATTTTTTGTCGTATCCAGAATGATGTAGTATTTATGTCAGAACGCAGCCAACGCCTCTGCCTTCTTTTTAGCAGTAACGGCTCGATCTTTGCTTTCAATGTACCGGGCCCATAGCATATCCGATCGATCATGATCATGGGCTGCAACTGCTCGATAATGACTGGCCGACAAAAACTGACTGTCAATATACCACCGTCCGTATTCTTGATCTGCCCTATACAGTGTATCCATCTGATAGCTAGGATAATTGTTAGCCAGCATGTTTGCCAATTTGATTGCCACTACATTTAGTGATATATTATGATACACTACTTGAGAATTTTTTACTAGATGCTTTACGTTGTTTTCACTGACAATTAGTACAGATCCTACCAAAATGCCGTCAGGCGTTTTCACTGGCATGATCTTGTTTTGATCAATCAGTTTCTTGTGGGTGCTGGATATTAAATCAGCTAGTTTCTTAGAAACATTAGTCATAAAAAAAGGACCTATGGTCCTTATTTACGTGTGTGTATTTTATAGTCCCAGGAACTTGAGTATATGTGGAAAATTGACAGCGTTTACCCAACCACTGCCTGCGGCAAATGCTAGGGCCACCATAGCATACATGGTCCATTTGCTTTTAATCTTTTCTAACTCTGAGATCTTACCTGCTAGTTCTTCATGCTGAGCAGTCTGTTGTGCATTTAATGTATTTGCATGTTCATAATACTTTTCAGCATTACTACGATATTCGTCAGTCATCATATGTAGTTGTGCTACCACTGTTTCACGTGTTTGATCTAGGCAGTCGTGCATGTCTTTGACGTCGCTTTTGAGGTCAACGAGTTTATCTTCAATGTTGTTTACTTTTATTTCAACTACGGCAACTCGCTCTGGTAGTAGTGCTAGTTGTGCAACTGCTTCTTTCGTGGCCATTTAGGGGCTCTCCAATGTTTTAAGTCAAGTGCTCGCTCCGAGCCATGTGCCTAATGTATGATTGAAATATGCCTAATTGTTTGCCTCAGTAAATGTATTTATTTCATTTACCCAAATATTGATTTTTGGGCCTTGCGTTTTAAATGCTGCAGGTTCAATGTCTATTGTGTTATTTAGTTGTGGCACTACAGGAATGTTTTCTAGGTCTTGTCGCAGCAAGAAAGTAGAATCCCCATTTTTTTCAAATAGAAAATCACGTTCAGTTTCAAATTGCCATATCCAATAGGCGCCTCGACCTGTCATAGGTTCAGGCAGTCTACCCATATGTCGAACGGGATCTTGGCGCCAATCAAAGTTAGCACGTAGGCCAATGGCCTGCATGAGTGTGTTAAAGTTGGCCTGTTGGCCAAGAAGAATCCTGTCAGTCTCGGTTCTTGAGGGATTAGACCTAGTGATGTCTATTAGAGTAATTACTTCGTAGATTGCCATAATGTGCTTCTATTTACGTCTAGATGCAGCGGCCAACAAAAAAGGACCTTTCGGTCCTTTAATGCTTCCCATCCCTGAGAAAAAACTAATTATACAATTAGGCTGCTGGTTGGAACACTGCAATTAGTGATGTAACTGCACCAGTAACACCGTGTGCGTTAGAACCAACTACTGTGTAATCGCCTGTACCTTGTAAACGTAGGAATACGTTGTCTGTTGTACCGCTTACAAAAGGTGTGCCGTCTGCTGTACCAACACCTGCTACTGTGAATGCTGAATCACCAGAACCACTTGAACCATGACTTGTTGTCATGTAAGCGATAATTGTGTCTAATTCAGTGTTAGTGATGTCTGTCTTAGCAATTTTGATGATAAGAGTACGACCTGCGTCGGAAGTGCTGATTGCGTGTTTTAGATAGTTAGCGCCAAATGTTGTTGAGCCAACTGCTAGTGATTTTACGTCTGCCATGATAAGTTCTCCTTAAATTATGTAACCCCGCTCCGGGGTCGGCATGTTTATTTATTTTGGTTTGGAGAAATCAAGCAGATACGGTGTGATTTTGATTATTTTACAGCGGCCATCATGCGGCGGAACCAACTAGGTGTGCCAGTTTGATAGCTTTCAATTTGCGCTTTCTTAGGTAGTTCAACACCGTCTTTGGCTAGGCTTTCACGTGCATCTGCAACTAGTTCATCATAGTTTGGCAGCTTCATGATAACGTCTAATATACTTTCCACGCTTTCTAGATGTTTTGCAGAAGCCATTTGCCCCAACAATTTTTTAGCAATTTCGTTAGGATCTTTGGTAATGATTTCGTTGGTTTCACGATTCATTAGGCCGTTTTGAAAACTCCACTTCATTCCACGTGCCTTGGCAATACTGCTTAGAAGCATGTGACGATGTGCGCCTTTGTAAGGGCTATTTTCGCCGCCGCCTGTCATTGAAAACTTCATCCAGTCACGCTCACCAAACATAAAGTCTGCTTGCACATAGCCGTTCTTTTCATCGCCTTTGATAGGAGTTTTGAAGTGTACGCTAACGCCACTCTTTTTAATCCACTCTTTAGGGTTGCCGCCTTGTTTGCCAATGTAGTCTGCTAGCTTTTTGGCAAATTCGTCTTTGTTTACTTCGTTAGCATCAATGGCTAGATCTAGGTCACCGCTGGTTTCTTTTTTACCAGTAGTTCCTAGCATGTGATCTGTAAGCTCTAGTCCTGTGATAGTTTCTAGCCATTGAACCGTAGGAATTACATCAGCACGGGCAATACGTTTAGTTAGTATTGTGCCGGCATCGTCTTTAAATACGTTACCACCTTCGAATAGATTATTTCTCATTTTCTTCTAAAATTTGTTTAGTTTTACGGGCCTCTGCGATCTTGCGGACACCGCGAATAAATTTGTTAGGATCTTGCCCTTTGATAGCATTGATAAACCTACGCTCTAGTTCGCCAGCTGTATCAGCATCATAATTCTGATGAATGCTTTCTAGTAAATTGATAGCAGAATTGATGATGTTAGTGGCGCGGCTTTCAACCAAAGAGTCATTGCTTCGGCGCTGTGCGATTTCATTTAATTCCTGCAGAATTGATCTAGTTTTAATTTTCATAGCACCTTCCTATTGTTATATTTAACTCATTTTAATCAATAATAACATTGTACTGAAATATATGTGGTTACACAAGAGCAAGCTAAATACTCAGTAGAAACCATGAGTTACTACACACATACAGAGGATACACAAAATGAAATACTTATCAGAAAAGATGCTGGCCATCTTGGAACGTTTAACCGAAATGTTTCCGGGATCTAGCTATCAATCAAGTCTAGATGCTTATCTAGCAGACAAAGGCATTACCGATGCCGCACAGTTGGAAAACTACATCCGACAATACAACTCCCAAAAGGAACGTTATCTATGAAAACCGTATTACACAATATTTGGCAAATTTTAGTATCAGTTGGCGAAGCACGTCACGCAGCATTTCTTGCTCGTCAAGGTAAAGTAGCGGAGGCTAAAGCACTATATGGACAGTGAAAAAGTTGCAAGTCTGCTGATATTGGCAATCGTTGCTTACCTAGTAATAACCCAATAATATTGCGTCGCAAGACGTAAATACATACACACAGGAGGTCTTCTAGATGACTACGAAATTTTCACACGTCAAAGGATCTGAGGTAGAGTTTAAGGGTGGCGGATTACGTGACTTTTTCCTATACAAAGATCTTGGCGTGGCAGATGCAACACACGGGCGTGTGCTTGCACACATTACCAAAGCCAACTTACCACCAGAAGGTTCGGGCGGTACTGGTTGGCACATTCACGTGGCTGAGTTCCAAATCGTTTACATGCTAAAGGGTTGGGCCAAGTTCATGTATGAAGACAAAATCCACCTAGTTGAAGCAGGGGACTGCGTACAACAACGTCCAGGCATTGTACACTACTTGTACGACTACAGCCCAGACATGGAATATTTGGAAATCATTACTCCGGCCGATTACGGTACAGAACCTGCTGAAGGACCATGCGCGATACCCAATCCAACTCCTTGGGAGTAAACAATGACACTTGTTTACATACACGGTGCTAGTGCTACTAGTGAAAGTTTTAACTACATTAGAAGCAAGTTAGGTGATGGTATAGACATCAATTATGACAGCCGCAATGGGTTTGAAAACAATCTAGCTGAAATTATTGAGCACTTAAAACCCATAAAGGACATAGCGTTTGTGGCACACAGTCTAGGCGGTATCTACAGCCTGCATGTTGCCAATGCCATACCTAATCAAGTACGTGGTGCTGTTACACTAAGCACACCCTATGGGGGCGCAGAAGTAGCAGAATATGCCAAATACTTCCTACCCTTCAGCAGATTGATGCGTGATATTGGGCCTAACAGCTGGGCTTTTAAACAAGCTGACAAGATCAAAATACAGCATCCATGGACTAACATTGTAACAGTAAAAGGGCAAAGCCCGTTTATGCTGGCACATAATGACGGAGTAGTCACAGTGGCCAGTCAAAAACATCATGTAGATATGGAACTGATAGAAGTTGATTACAACCACTATGAAGTTGTTCTCAGTGACCAAGTGGTAGACCTAATTCGAGAACGAGTAAACAAGTTCAAGAAATAAGTTGCTTTTATGCCGATAGGCATATATAATAGTACAACAGTGAAAAACAAGTAGCTGTTGAGAAGTAGACATACACACACAAGGAGATTATTATGTCAAACAATAATGGCGGAAACGTATTTGCAGAAATGGTAAAAGCACCAGAAGTTAAATTTAATAAAAACGGCTACGAGATTCGTACAGACATCCTAGCAATGGCTAAAGAGCATGTTGAGCAAGAGTACAAGGCCAAGTACGCAGGTTGGGAAATTACAGCCAAGCGTGACGAAAAGAGTGGTCAACTTGTTAGCACAGTTACAATGCCAGAATTTCCAGGTTTAGATAAAGTTTTAGAAGCTGCTGAAAAGATGTACGGATTTGTAAACAGTGGTCTGAAGAAATAATTATTGACTGCATAGCAGTATATTATAGAAATGGAAAAGCACCCTAAGGGTGCTTTTTCTTTATGTTCTAAGTTTAGCTAGACCAATATAACTAAACAGTTTAAACCACATCCAGCCTATATCAAACTCCCACCAATTTTTGCTGAGCTTGGGACTCGCTGGGTCCAAGTGGTGGTTGTTATGCAATTCTTCGCCACCAATAACAATGCCCCAAGGCACAATATTACGACTATGATCTTTAGTTTCACCATTACGATACCCCCACCAATGTCCAATGCCATTGATAAATCCAGCGGCCCAGAACGGAATCCATATCATTTGTACACCCCATATTAGAAAACCCCACAGCCCAAATAACAATAGGTCTATGACCAGCATTACAAGAATGCCGTGGCGGTGATATCTAGTATAGAAAACTTCAACACGATCCTTAGGAGTACCTGCTCCGTATTTGATAACCATGTTGGGATCTTTGGTTGCTTCGTGGTACAAACTCCAACCACCTAACAATAATCGTTTAATACCAAATACGTGTGGACTATGCGGATCGCCCTCTACGTCTGTATTTTGATGATGTTTGCGATGTACAGCTACCCATGCTTTGGTAGTCATTCCTGTAGTTATCCATAACCAAAAACGCATAAAATGACTGAGTACAGGGTGAAATTCAATGCCTCTATGTGCTTGGCATCTATGTAGGTATAGTGTCACACACACTATGGTGATGTGCGTCATCACTAACGTTGCTATAATTTTATCCATACAATATTTAGCCGTAAAAAAGTGCTCACTTCAAGAATACATTCCAGGGCACGACTCCTATATATTCTAGCCCAGCAGCCGGGCACACCTGAAGTAACGTATAACGTCCTAAGGTAGGTGTTCTTTATTCAGCGTTCTTCCCGCATCGGGCACGTTTAGCATTGGTCAATGCACCAAAATCTACCGGCCATTCTTGTCCCGGAGCAAGTTCAATGGCGCCTTTAGGAAATTTATAATCAACTCCTGCTACTTTTTCTATTTCAGCAATTGGTTTACGGAACACAGTTAGATCGTTGCCCAGATTCACGTAGGGTTTAGTATGTGGAAATACCCAACCAGCAACTTGTTTGGTTTGATTGTTGATTACAATCTTGTAGTAACCATGTGGAACGATAACGCCATTGCCAATTGTAGGATCACCAGCGCCATATAATGCCCCCACGTATATAGTGAATGGTTGGTTGAGTTGGACTGTCCAGCCTCGGACGGATGTCTCCAACAATTTCCAAATTCCCCTGTTTAAAGAGCCGTGTTGAGGGTACATGTTTGACATTAAAAAACTTTCATATTCCACTTGCTGACTCCACGATAAATCACCGTCCGGAGCAGCATGGCCTTTGTCATAGCCTGTACCAGCATAGTCATCTGGGCGGGCACCTGTACCACCAAGACTTTGATCAGCTACAAAAGCGTTGGTACGTGGAAAGCAACCTAGTGCGTTTTGGGGTAGCAGAGTGTATGCTACATAGACAGGAATCTTTACAGGTGCGTCATAGGCAACTAGGTAAGCTTCTCTGCATATTGGTTGTGCTGTACGAGCTGTTTGAGCAAAGCCGTATGGGCTGTGGACAGCACAAGATTGTACAGGTAGTGGAGCACGTTGCTCCCAGGCAAATGCAGTTGATGCCGCAAACGCCAATAATAAAGTGAGTAGTTTTTTCATACAATTATTTATGACCACGCAACCATTTTAAATCGCTCTTCAGGGATGCCAAAATAACGGCATTTCCAACTGCTTTGAGCAAAGAAATCTAAATGATGCCACTGTGACTTGTGTGCTAGGATCTGATGGCCAGCGTCACGCCAATCAATGTTTAATAGTATGGGTTCAATAGTTTTACGGACAGTTTCAATTTCATCGTAGTCAAAGCTATCCCATTCCCAATGTAGCACTTCAAAGGCATTGCCGTCACGGTCAACCCAATCCATTGAAAAGTCCAAGCCCCATTTGGGTTGTATGGCTATGACTTTGTGTATTAGCGGTAGTGTTTTTGCCCAGTTGTGTAATTCTGCTAGTGCATCACCTACATAGCCTTTACGTTCAAATAGTAGACTGTGATTTAATACACTACCCTCTATCTGCGGTAATGATTGCAGGAACCACGGCTGTTTTAGGGCCACACGATGTTCTCTGTGTTTCTTGGGTTTTGACCAATTGCTGTAGGCATAGTGTTTTTCTAGCTCAGTGAGATCGTAGCCGTTTTGATCAAACAGAGCAACATCTTCTGCTGTGGGTAGATAAACAATCTTTTCTACGGGTTTATCCCAGTAACCGTTGGGATCGAACTGACTGTCAGTTAGAACTACTTTGGACATTTTTATCTACACAATCTAAACATGCACATTCGTTGCAATCGCATCCGTCTGTCATACAGCTGAAACCGCAGTGTGAGGTACACCAACAAGGGCATTTGGGTTTTAATCGTTGATATGTTGTGTCATTGTCTTCCAAGGTACGCTCCTTATTTTACTATTGGGCCGCCGGTGATCCATAATTGGCACGATCTTGTGCCCGCACATTTAAAGTGAAGTAGATTACAGTAGCCTAAGTCAGCGGCTTCACGGGTTTTTTCTGCTTGGTAGGCTTCTTGACCCATCCCGTCTTCCATACACTTGTACATTTCGTCAGTGATGTTGAAAGCCGCACAATTACCGCAGGTCATTGTCTTGGCTGTCTTTTCTGTTATGTCCCATTGCTTGGCACTGTCTTTCCAATAGTTGCCTGGCTCGTCTGGATTGGCAGGACCATAGTGATGTTTGTCAATAGCAACTTGACGATTCTTTACATTCTCTTCTAAGTCGTGTGTAGCAATGGGACATCCCTTGTTGGCTGCTTCTACTATGTTGATATACTTTCTATACATTTTCCGCCTCTTCTAAATAGTATCCGCAGCCAGGAATACTCCAAACATTGTGCTGTAAGTTCCTTACCAACGGATATGTTCTACATCCATTGGGGCGGGTTTCATAAATCTTACATCTACGAGCTGTTTCATCAAAGTGTTCGCACCATTGTAGATCATATTCCTTGTTGCCTGGGCGATATACCTTTATTTTACAACAACCGCCACCACACTCGCCAAACGGATCGCATGAACCTTTAACAACGGGATTGATCCAAATAACTTCACTCATTATACCCAGGCAAAGTAGCGTAGATTAAACGCACTTGCGTCAACACCGCCGCTCCAGTTATGGAAGTTTACGCTTAGTGTGTTAGTAGCACTGACCCAAGCTGCCGCTACAAATAATCCTGCTGGCAGTTCGGAACCAGCTGTAACCACAACCTTGTGACTGGTTGTTAGTCCTGTAACTGTAACCGTTTGAACAGCGATAGTTTGTTTACCAATGTTAGCTGGATCAATGCTGACTTCACCAGCCTTGATATCACTCATACCGCCCAGTGCTGTTAGGCTACTGGTGACCACTGTTGAGTTTAAGGTAGTACCAGTTAGTGTACCAGCAGCCGCTGTGACTGTACCGCTAGCACCTAATGCTATTGCAGTACCATTTACTGTGACTAAACTATTGACCAGTTTTGCGTTGGCAATTGACCCAGCCAGCATGGTATTTGTGACTGTGCCAGTGTCTGTAGTATAAACACCATTGGTCACTGTGCCGGCATTTCCATCAATGCTTACACCAGTTAGGCTTTGTGCGGCACTGGCTCTGTTGTATTGAATACTGGTTGTACCAACATAGTGTGTGCTGGTAGATAGGGCTGTGTTTTCTACATTGCCCAAACCAACTTTGGATTTAGATAGTGTTAGCCAGGATGGGTCGCTGTATGAACCGGTGGTAACAACACCGTTAGTCACTGTGCCAGCATTACCGCTTACATTGCCAGTGACATTCCCTGTAACATTACCCGTTAAACTGGCTGTAATCACATTGGCAGCAAAGTTACCTGAACTGTCTCTGCTGACGATAGTACTGACATTGGACAATGGTGTAGCCGTGCTACCTAGTGTGATAGCACCAGTTGATTGACTGACCGTGATACCACCGCCACCTGTTAGGCTGGTGAATAAGTTGCCACTAGGAACCTGTTTCCAATGTGTGCCATCGAATATAACAAAGTCGCCTGAAACGAATAGTTTACTACCGTCACCAATGTTGCGAGTTCCGCCTACTTCAACAATGTATTCCCAACCTGCTATCAATCCTGCAGGTGAACTATCGCTTAGAGTAGGAGTGTTAGTGTTAGCGTTCCATACACCCTTAAACACCACAGCACCTGATAGACTATCGGGAATCTGTGCGGCAGTGAGTTTGCCGTCTACCCCCAAAGTGGCTACACCAGACGATGCACCCTTTTGTGTCAGTGGAATACCTGCTGTGGTTTGTACTGTTTCGTCGCCGCTGAATTTTATACTCTGTGTCGCAACTCCTGTGCTGTTGATTGATGCTACATTCTGCGAGGTTATCTGTCCCGCAGGAGTAGTCCAGAAATTGATCTTGGTGCCTTTGGCCGAGTCAGTAAAGTCCTCCAGTGCTAGAAATTCAATTCTAGCACCTCCTGAACCCCAAGTAGTAGTTCCGTAACCGTTGGCACTGATGCGGGCTAAGATGTCATTGGCCTTCAATGCGGCTGGGCCGGCCACTGAGCCACGGGCGGCATAACTGGCCCATACTGCGTAGCTGTTGTCTCCACCTACTGTGCCTGTGCTACCGTAACTACGTTGAACTATACGACTGTTCTTGTTGGGTCTGCCAGTTGCCTGTACCAGTGTGTCTGGGAATAAGGTAGTAGGTTCTGCACCGCCTGACGCATTGATACCCAACATGGCCTGAGTTGAACTGAATGTGGTGTTGTCTATCTGTGCTTTACGCTTGACATAGAAGAAGCCAGTGTCGCCTGCGTCACCAACTGAGATGTCTAGTGTAGCGTTGGCGCTGGTCAGGGTGGTATCACGAATGGCTAGATTACCCAAACGTAAGTTTTGAGCACCGTTTAAGAATAGTGTGCCGTTAGTGGCAACAATGTTGATATTAGCATCTGTAATTGTATCTGCAAGGAATAGGCCTTGAGTACCAAGATACAAGTTGGCAAATCGATGATTGGCATTGCCTAGGTCAACATCGTTATCCAGGGCGGGAACAAGACTGCTATTAAACGTAGAAATACCTGTGTTGTCTATGATGGTTGAGTATATCCCGTTTGGGCTAACAATACGGTCTTGGTATCCGCCTAGGGGATTTGAGTCAACCCAATTGCCGTCGTAGTAGATGTACATTCTACCATCATCTGTATGCCACCATAAGTCGCCTTCAACTGGTGGCGGGCTTGTAGGTGGATCAGCACCTTCGTGTACGTTGGCTCCCAGTCCAGTACCGCTGACAATTCTGCCGCCTGGGCTGCCGTCACCAATGCGAATGGTGTTTGTTTTACCGTCGTACCACAAACGGCCTATCTCGCCTACGCGAGCGTCACCGTCTGAGTAATTGCCACGTCCTGTGAAAAACTTCTGTATGAATGACATTGCCTTATCCTACAACGTCGTTATCTTCGCCGGCAACATGAACTACTGCTGGATTGATACCGGCATTTTTTCTAATGGCATCTAGTTCGTCTGGAACACCATTACCGTCCTGATCAAATGCACTAGGAACTCCTACTGCTTTTTTCAGTAGCTCTAGCTTTTGCTGTAGTGGCGGAATCATCACACCGTCTGCATCGCCGTCATCCTGTTCAGGTTGAGCAAAATCTTTTGGCTCAGCTGGTGCAGACTGTTGTTCCTGCTGATCTAACAGCTCTGCTATGTTGTGTAATATATCCGACATTTTCATAATTTTGTTTCCTTAAATTCTCATAGTCCGTAATAGGATTTGGTTGTGTTATAGTTTGATAACATTTCTGCGTCTGTTAGCAGTCCGTTATAGATCTGTAGGCTACCAATACCGCCATTCATATTTGGATCACCAAAACCCCAATTTGAACGACCGATGTAGCAGTTGTTTCTTACTACGTTCACTGGCTTAGGCAGTGAGCCCGAGCCTGCTGGCTGTCCATCTACATAGATAGTGGCTGTACCGTTAGCACCACTAACATAGTTGAATGTACAACAGATTTGATGCCAAGCATTTAGCAACACTGTACTGGCTCCGGGATAGGTTGATTGGAACTGCTGTCCTTCGATGTAGATACCAGGCTTACCTGATACACCAAAACTATTAGCCAACAGCACATTGTTTGAACCTGCGCCGTTGCCAAAGTCAAAGATGCGATTCCAGTTTAGAACTGCGGTGACATAGACCCAGCTCTGCACAGTGAATGAAGTACCTGTAAAATATGCTCCGCTTAGAGCTTGAACATAGTTGGCATTACCGCCTGGGAATACCGCACAGTTTTGTCCACCAAGTGTTCCGTATGCTACTGTTCCGTAGATAGTAGCATCGTTGTGATTGCTGGTTAGATCATACCAAGTACCCGGACTGGCACCACGTGCCAAACTGTTGGTGTTGCGACTGTCTAAGTTCAAAATCAGTGTTGCTCCACTTGCTGCTGTTTCAATAACTGTAATAGCAGTATCTGGATTGGTTGTTGACCAAGGACGCCCTTCTACTAGTCCGCCTACGTTAGGGTTGTCAGTAATACCGTTTCCACTATATTTTGTTGGTAATAGCGTTATATCTAACGTGTTGGCGGCTCTATAGTAGGGTTTAGTTGCGTCTACACTACCAGTAACTGTTCCATCAACTGCTACAACTTTGCCCTGACGTTTGGCGGTAGCAATGGTTAGTTTGCCTTCTTGCTTTAGCTGTTTTGTTGATAGATTTGATATTCCGTTTGCGGCCATTATTTTTGTCCTCTGTCAGTATTTAGCCTTAAATAGCTCACGATGATAAACAACGATCCGCAGTATTGGACTAGCTTGAAATGGCCCGCAGCACCTAATCTAGACGATTACGCTGTATTTGAGCATTATTGTAAGGGTCGTGTATTGCTGTTGGGCAGCACTCGATTGCTCCTACCTTTATGCACAGAAGCCTGGGACCTAGAGCCTGTCTATGATGACCCTAAAATTCTAGCGAAAGATTGGTTTACCTTAGATAGTCACTGGGATACCGTTATTATAGATGGCGGGCTAAGTTATGGAGAAGAGTTCGTCAAACGATTGTTGCCCATAGTACTCAAACATTGTGATACTTTTGTTGCCCGTGCTTTCCTAAACCCTAATTGGCCTACAAAGTACGCAGTATACTTTCCCCGTGCTGAGGAACTTGATCCGCAACCACAAGAACACCCCGTCAACGAAGTTTACACATTTTACATATGGAACAACAAACAATATTAGCCATGTACTCAGGCGGCTTAGACAGCCTAGGCATGGTGTACAAACTGCTAACTAAAGAAGAGTATAAAGACTATGCTGTACACATACACCACGTACACAACAAGAACGTGGAGAAACGTTGGCGGGCAGAAGCCGTTGCGGCAGAACATACTGTCAAAGAACTACGACAGTTGGGCCATAGTTTTGTCTACAGTGAAAGTGAAATAGGATCACAGCCCTATAATGGCAGTTTTATGTATGACAGTGATACTATGAGCTACTTTGCTGGCTATATTTGCTCTACTAATCCTAGCATTGTAAAAGTTGCCCTAGGTATGCAGGCCAACGATGGTAATCTAGCATTAGAGGAAAGGCGTAAACGTGCTGACAAGATACTGGCAGCATTCACTGATGTTAAAAAAATATATCCTGTGCTGGATATGACCAAGCGTGAGATATATCTTAGTCTGCCTGAAAGCCTGCGCGATATGTTTTGGTCGTGCCGGCGGCCAGTGTATACAGAAAAAAGTATCGCACCTTGTGGACGATGCGATACTTGTGTGAAACTACGTGAGCAGGGTATACGTTAGACTTACCAAATAAACGTGTGAGTTTCACCAGCAACAAAAATACCATAGCCGCCTGTGCCAGCACCAATAATCCAGTTTTGGCCGCTTTGGTCTCGTTCTACAGAAGTCACTGTGTGTCTACCACTGAACTGAGATATAATAGTTGCTCCTACAGGCATACTTGCCGCCCAAGCATCGTTAGCAGGATTACTGAGTATCCAAACATCGCTGGAACCGCCATTGGCCAGTGCGTGTGTGGCAGTGTGTAAGTTCACAACATCTGCAGACAATGAATAGATTCCACCAGTTATAGTGTGTCGTCTAATATCGGTTATGTTTACACTAACTCCAGGCTGGAATAAGGTATTTGTTGTTGGAACACCCCATGCTGCCGGGTCTGATAAAAACACTGGTGCCCTAACTGTTGTGAAACGAGAATTGTCACCAGCAACTGTTATAGTGCCGCCCACTCGAATCTGTTTATCTAAATTGGGATAAAGACTTGTTGATACATATATGTTGCCGTTGCCTGAGGTAATAACTGGCACATTATTCAACTCACCATAAGATAGATCAGTTGTTGGATTACTACTGTTCATCAAAAATACTGTTCCTGTAGTAGGTTCAGTTCTTATTGTTGGAGTAAAGTTACTGGTGTATAGATTGGCTGTGCTGATGTGTATGTTGGTAATTTTGCCTGTAAAGTTTTGATAATTTGCGTCAGGGACTCTTGATCCAATATGTATTGCGTCAGTGCTGTTGGTCAATAGCACACTGGTGTTGTTTATTGATTGTTCTACACCGTTGAAATAAACACGAGATTTACCAACATTGAGATTGTCAGGATTAGGAGCAAAAGATATTGCCACGTGTGTCCAAGTGGTAGTGCTGGCAGGTTCGACCACGTAAGGCATTACGCCGCCTCCACCAAGTCCCAAGGCAATATTGCCACCGGCGGCAAATATGTCTAAGCCGTGGCCACCATCTCCACCTTGATTGCCCTGTGTGATCATTCCACCGTTAAAGTTTCCACCAAAAGAATTACTATTAGGGGCTTTCTGCCACCATTCTATAGTACCTGTTTTGTCCAAGGCCCAATCACTTAAATTTTCACCCAGTGTTATATACTGACTGGTCTGAGCAGTAAATGAAAAACTACCAGTAGTCTGGGTAACACTTGTGTCATTGATGGTTATAGTAGAGGTTGCCAGTATTGTGCCACCGTTGCTTGTTGGTAGGAGCCAGACAGTGAATGACTCTGCTCCTTCAGTAGTAGTGTCAGCAATAGCTGTTACAGAGAATGTGCCATAATTGTTAGTAACAGTAACTGAGCCAGAAACTGCCTCGAGATCACTGGAATTAGCATTTGGAGACCTCCAATAATAAGTGCCGTCAACAATGTTAGAGCCTCCAACTGTGAATGTTAGACTCGCACCTTCATCAACATTGTTGGCCGATGGTGTCAGTGTGTAAGTTGGAGGAGGAGTGTAATTACCACCGCTGACAACAGCACCTATTACTGCTTGAATAATACTCATTGTGTATCCTTAGTCGTCGTTGTAAATGTCAGCACCAGCAACCATCCAAATATCGCCGTGATTTTCACTGTCATCTGAACGTGTGCCTTCTTTGATCTTGATCAGTGTAATCATCTGTCCTGAACCATGGTCAGGGAATCCAATATAAGCAGTCTTTTGGTTGCCACCTGAAAACCACATTTGACCTCTAAGGCTGTCACTTCCTTCACACTCCACATAAGCATCCTCTTCGCTGATGTTGACCAAAGTCACTGTATAGCCCACTGGCAGTGTGACCTTTTCCCAGTTGGGAATACGCACTGAGTAGTGACTGTTTTCAATCAGTATGTGTCTACCACTATCTTCTGGACGCAGTACATAACGACCACCACTGATTTTCACCTGTGGCACAATGGCTGTGCTGAATGACTGCTTGCTGCCATCACTAAACTCAATAGCACCGCCTTGATTGCTCAGTATGGTTTCAGGATAGAATGTGAATTCATCGTTGGGGTAGCCAGCGTAATAATACTTGAGATTGTTAGCGGTTGTGATACTGTTGGCATGAACTGTGGGGTCAAATGTTGTGCTTGTTCTATCACTTAGACGCCAAACTTTGACAATGTCATCTGTGGGTTCCACATAGGTCCATAGGCCGTGCTCGCCAACACCTGTGCCGTCTAATGGCAGTGTAACTATAAATCCATTGCTATTGTTATTATCAGGAGCATCGCAATTACCCGCAAGAGTAAACTTGTTGCCATGTATGCTCAAGGCCTTGTTGCCATAGCCCATGTAGTTCATTCTGGTGTCGCTTTCGTGAACACCCCATATACGCTTCCATATGACTTCACCATCAGTGTCCAATTTCACAAAGTAGATAGCATCGTCACCAAAGATTTCATCGTTGTAAGTACGCCAAGCAAGTAAGATTTCATCTGTGGCAGGATCAACTGCTACACTGATGTTGCCGTCTGGACTTTCCCAACCATCACTGTTGACCCCAATGAACTGTTGCCACACAATGTTTAGACTGCTGTCCAACTTGGTGACCAACACTTCATCAGTATGATCTCTATAAGTGTTGTACATGTTATGAACTACAACTATGCTGTCATTGGCCATTAGAGCCACTGCTCCCCTAGTGGCACTTTCATTGCTCATGTTGTCGTTGACAAACTTGCTGGCTGTGATTGTGCCTGTGCTGGAGAATTTTACCACTAGTGCTTGGTCATAGTTGACTTCATAGCGTCCATTACCCACAGCATATAGACTTGTGCCAGCGGCATTCCATACTACCCCACTAAACATGTCGCCACTTGGTCCGCCAATGGCTTTGGTAAAATCTGGAGTCCATATAAATGCTTCACCGCCCAAATTCTGCTTGATGGCAAATGTGGAACCGGGTGTGGTGTAGTCAATATAGGCACCGGTAGTCAACTGTAAGTGCGTTGAGGGATGAGTACCACTTGGGGTTACAGATCCAGTAATCGCACCAGAGCCATCTACAGAATTGACTGTTATGGTGATGTTCTTGGCCGGTACTGTGCCACCAGCAAAACTTGTGCCTAGAATCGTAATCTCATCACTCACAAGATAGTCTTGTCCTGAACTCTCAACTCCAGAGTCTACAACAGCACCAGTGGTTGGATCAAACACTAGATAAAAGGTTGCCCCAGTACCACGCACCCTGAATGGAATACGAGATGTGTATGATCTATCACCGCCAGTAGCAGTACCCGTAGGATTGACCACAAGATTTACACCACCACCGCCATCAACTCCCACAGTAAATGTTAGGTCGTTATCAGGAGTGGCACCACCAAGACTGGATCCCAGTATCTTGAACTTTTGACCAGCACGGTATCCTACACCTGGAGTAGTGGCTTGGATATTGGTGTATGCTCCGGAAACAATGTCAACGCTGAACACTGCGGCCACTGCTTCATTTGGGGCTTCTACCATGCCGCTTAGAGTTTGATAATAGTTTACATTAGTGACTTGAGCCTGATCTGTGATACCAGTGCCAGTGATCCACCAGTCGGCGTAATTGCTAAATGCTTCACCTGGAAAATGTTCAGCATCAATGTCTGCCTTGGCAACCCATATCTTGCCCTGTGGGCTACCTGCCAACGGAGTAATAGTACCGTATTCCGCATATTCATTGAACTTTTGTCCAACAACAGCAATCTTACCAGTTGCGCTGACATCAGTGTCCATGGCATAGACATCGCCTTCATCCTGTAGTGTGGTTGTGCGGACTATGGTTCCTGAACCTGAATCAATTTCCATGACCACAGTTTCAGTCCATTCAGCATCGCCTTGTATGCTTGTGAATTCACCTCCCAACATTGTGGGTGTTGTGACAATGACCATGATGTTGCCCGACACTGGATCATAGGTCATTGAGCGCACTTCACACTTGGCATTGTCGTTGTTGTCAGTAGCGGCATAAGGACCAGTAGCGCCATTTGCCGCTGTGCCGCTCACAATGGTAACTGTAGCCACTTCGCCAACATAGTTGTTTTGATTGGTTATGGTGGCCACTGTCAACACCAGTGAATTTGCGGCAAAGCCAGCGAGGTCGCGGCCACTTAAAATAATTCTATCACCTACCTTGTAGCCTGAACCACCACTGTCTACTGTCGCAGAAGTGTAGACTCCATTTTCCGCAGTGACATCAAAACTGGCACCACTACCGCTGAATACTTGGCGATTCCATACCACTGTGCCTTCTGGTGTGAACTTCTGAATGAAAGCACGATTGCTAGACCACCAGTTACTGCCCAAAGTATAGGCAAATCCGTCTGCGTCGTGACATACGCTTTCAAACCAAATGTCATCGCTGGTGTTAGGGAATACACCATACAGGGTGGCTGAGCCCAACTGCTGTTGTTGTAGACGAATATTGGCATCTGCTGGTGCTGTGAATGTGCCGTCTTTGCCGAACTGCCAAGTGTTGATCTTGCTGGTATTGCGTCTTACGCTGACGCCCACTACCTGTGTGGCAAGGTTGGCATTGCCTTCGGGAGTCATGGCAATGTCATTGGCCAGAGTCACCGGTCCGTTGACTGCCACTAGCGTGTTGGTCAATTTGCCGGGAATACGGCTGGTCGATAGTGACCAACCTTCTGCTGACCATGCAGTGGCCGCAGTGTCAAACTGTGCTAGGAAGCCTTGCGTGAAATAATCTTCGCCTCCACCTAAGACCAGGTCTAGACCACTTGCTCCCAGTCTAACTGAGCCGCCTATGAGTATCTTGCCGCCTTTAACGGCCATTAGATCTGTTCCTGGCACGTTGTCCCAGCCAAACCAAGGCGCATCGTTCAGTAGACCTGGAATTTCTTGTGAGTTAGGATTGTCAAAATAACTTTGCCAGATCACAGCACCTGTGGTTTTATTGTAGCGGGCCAGTGCCAATGTGCTGTTCCAGAAACCTAAACTTGGATCTGCGCTGCCTGCTGAGTTTCTTTGATAAGTGCTGGCATACAAATACAGGTCACCATCTTCACCCACTGCTGTGCCAACACCCACCCAACTACATGGGCCTGGCCCAACTCTACGATCCCATACCATTGTGCCCAGCGTGGTCATCTTGAATATGACCACAGAATTGCTTTTTAGACTGCCTGGCTGTGGTGGTCCGCCAGCAAAACTATCTGGGTCTGCGCTGTCAACCAAGTATGTGCCAGTGACATAGATGTTGCCCACACTGTCGAGACTTAGACCAGAGGCCGCGCCATAAGGTGTTTCACTGGCAAGACTCACGGTCTTTTGCCAGCCTATTCCGCCTGCCTCAGTGATCTTGGCCACTAGAATTTGAGGGTTTATGTTTGGTTCGCCGTTGACTGTGATCTCAACTAGGGCATCGCCAGCCACAATGATGTCGTCGTTGAAATCAACGGCCACTGAGTAAATGTGTGAATAACCAGGCTCGGCTTGTGCCAAGGACCTTTGCCAAGTGATTGTGGTAGCAGTGGGATTCAGTTTGGCCACAAATGGTGTGTTATTGCCTTCCAAGTCAAAGTAACCACCAATGATGATGTTGAGGGCACTGTCAAGGGCCATGGCCTTGATCCAAAAATTACTGGTAAACTCTATAACTTTGCTGAATATGACAGCACCAGTAGCACCGTTGATTTTGACAATGGTTTTAACTTGGCTATCATCTGGATTTATCGCCAGCAGGATGTTGTTGTCGCTGTCAATCACAGCATTGCTTTCTGGATAGTAATAATCAGTGCCAAGAGTACCTAGACTCTTCTTCCAAACCAACTCACCTGCGGGTGTGAACTTGGCAACCACTACACCCTGTCCACCCTGATTGAGATCCAGCTTACCAACTAAAATAGCATTGCCGGCACTGTCATAGTTGGTGCTGTAAACAGTTACACCTCTAAAACTGGGATTCTCCTCACTGTCTTCTCTGCGTAGGCGTACAAACCAACGATCCGTATCACCAGTTTGTACATCAATACTGCTGACGGATGTAAGCGATCCGCCACCACCACCGTAGGTTGCGCCACTGGCATCTTTGATAACTTTGCCTGTGGGAATAACAAGGTTACCATCCACATCGACCTGTACCGTATGTCCGTTGTTCTGTAGGCTGTTTGTACCAGCGGCTCCGCCTGCGGCTCGCCCTAACCACTTTTCGCCATCGTATATGTATGTGGTGCCATTATCGCCCGTGTACTGATCGTTAGTTCGGGGATTGTCTGGAAAATTTAATATTGCCATCTTGTTGTCCTTGTTATTTGTTTATTACCATGTACCCGCACCGTGTGCTGTACGTTTCCATATATTAGTTGAATTGTTGACATAGTCAGCTGTACAATAATAAATGTATGTACTATCAAATGCTAACATACCAGCTTTGTCACCTGCCGATCCATAACTGTGCGCCGGAACTGCTACTTTCTGATAGGCAGTGGTTTGAACAGTTGCATCTGGAAATGTCATACTACCATTAGCGCCAAAGTTATATATTGCACCGTTAGCATTAAACCATAGATCCGCCGTAGTTTGTAATACACCTTTACCGTTGGCTGCTGGATCAAAGTTGATTGTGCCATCAACCCCTAATGTAAAGTTGTAACTACCGTTGACCAATTCATTAAAGCTAGTAGGTATAGTTGGTTTGTTTAGTATTCGGCTCACACCGCTGGTAGCTGTCCAATCGCTAGGCACTTGTGCGGCCGGTATAGTTGGCTTGTTCTTGATATAGTCAAGTGCTGTATTATTTGTCTGTGTCCAATCGCTTTGTATCTGTACAGCAGGATACGGAGTAGGATTTGAATCAACCCAATTATGGTCATAAAACACATATAGTCTACCGCCAGCCGTATCATACCATAGATCTCCAGCAACTGGACTGATTGGCGGAGTTACGCTTTCAGTTACGCTTGCACCACCGCTTGCAGCGTTGGTATATACTTCAGTGAAGTTGGCATTGATCTTGCTAAAAGCAACTCGTAAACTATCACCTTGGTTGTCGTTAGGTGTTCTTCCAATATTGATCGTTTGTTTAGTCATTGCTGTTCATTCCACTGAGTTTGCGTATTCTTTCTAACTCGGAATCATCGCCCTGTTTGCTCATAAAGCTGGCAATTTCGTTGTATTGCTCCATGCCAACAACACCGTGCTGGCTGAGTTTTGTAACGATTTCTGCAACATCGTGGATGTCGGCATCGTCCTTGATTTCTTCGCGGGCTAGCTCTAGCAGGCGAATGAAGAGGGGAACGTCGAGTTTAATAATATCCATAGTCATGTATTTATTCGGTTAAATAGCTTTACTATGATTGATAAAAAACCCTTTACACAATTACTGCAAACGCTGAAAGACAGCGGCAAATACCGAGTATTCAACGACATTGTTAGAGAAGCAGGCAAGTTTCCTACTGCTATTTGGTACGGCCCTTACAACATCAAAAACATTATCAACTGGTGTTCCAATGATTATCTAGGTATGGGTCAGCACAAAGTTGTGCTAGATGCCATGCACACAGCCCTAGACCATACGGGCAGTGGCAGCGGCGGCACTCGCAATATTGGGGGTAGCAGTCACTATCATAAAGCACTAGAGCACGAGCTTGCTACTCTGCATAGTAAACAACGCAGTTTATTGTTTTCTAGTGCCTATGTGGCCAACGAATGGTCAATGATTGCACTAAGCAAGATCATTCCTAACATTCAGTTTATTTCAGATTCAAACAATCACAACAGTTTGATCATTGGTATCAGTCATAGTCGTGCGAGCAAGCAGATATTTGAACACAACAATATGCAGGATCTTGAAGACAAGTTAGTGGCAGCTACACTATCAGGACACACTCCCTGTATTGTTTTTGAAAGCGTTTACAGTATGGACGGCGATGTTAGCCCAATGAAAGAAATATGCGATCTTGCAGACAAGTATCGTGCCATTACCTACATAGACGAAGTACATGCAGTTGGGTTATATGGGGCACACGGTGCGGGCAAAATAGAAGAACTTGGTCTGCAGGATAGAGTTGACATAGTCAACGGAACCTTGGGAAAAGCGTTTGGTGTGCAGGGTGGCTACATCGCTGGGGATGCTGATGTGATAGATGGAATACGCAGCGTGGCAGCGGGCTTTATCTTTACAACATCGATGTCGCCAGTTACCTGTGCAGGTGCGTTGGCCGCTGTCAAGTATCTAAAAGAACACAACGAAATACGTGACAAGCATCAAGAACGTGCCCGCAAACTAAAATACCGTTTGGCCAAAGCAGGTATTCCAGTTATGGAATGTTCAACCAC
>Ga0214921_10000538_pt1 | contig 70890 bp, 72 predicted proteins | sample LL1505_MetaG_FD_177992 | JGI IMG/M metagenome (GOLD analysis project Ga0214921, IMG submission 177992) | Freshwater microbial communities from Lake Lanier, Atlanta, Georgia, United States - LL-1505 | ecosystem: Environmental > Aquatic > Freshwater > Lake | place: USA: Georgia | collected... | reverse complement strand
ATAGCATTTTTTAATAAAGTCTCGATCGCCACAACCTCATTTGTAAGAGCTACTGGTATCTCAGTGGTCAGCACAGCAAAGATATCGTCATCCACTTTGACAAATTGAAGAAACTGTTTGAGCTGACTATCTTGATAGCTCAGAGTGCGGTCTATTAATTGTGGCTTACCGGGAAAGAGAGCCGCATAATTGAGAGGGTCATTTTTGATGGTACGCCAATCCAGTTTAGGACTGCATGCCGGCAAAGCAAACGCCAAGCAGCTACAAAAGGCTAGGGTAAGGAGCCCATGACTCGATCTAAACAACACCAGCCTCATGAGCTTGTTGATCGGCATGGTAACTAGAGCGCACCATTGCACCAACGGCGGCATGACTAAAGCCCATTTGATACGCCTTTTCTTCAAACTCTTTAAAGACGTCTGGATGTACATAACGCAACACAGGAAGATGGTGATTAGAGGGGGATAGATACTGACCAATCGTGAGCATATCAATGTCATGCTCACGCATATCGCGCATTACCTCCAAAATCTCTGCATCGGTCTCACCTAAACCAACCATCAAGCCACTTTTTGTGGGTATGTTGGGAAAACGCTGCTTGAAGTCTTTGAGTAACTTTAATGAATGAGGGTAATCCGATCCGGGTCGAGCCTGCTTGTAGAGGCGGGGCACAGTCTCCAGATTATGGTTCATGACATCGGGTAAACCTAGTGGATGACTGGCAAAAACGTCTAGCGCTTTTTCTAGACGCCTCCTAAAATCAGGAACCAGTACTTCAACCCGGGTTGCGGGGGAGAGTTTCTTGGTCTGAGTAATACAATCCACAAAATGTTGCGCGCCGCCATCTCGTAAATCATCGCGGTCGACGCTTGTGATAACAACATACGAAAGTTTTAAAGCCGCAATTGTTTTGGCTAAATTGGCTGGCTCACTTTGATCCAAAGGATCCGGTCGACCATGCCCAACATCACAAAATGGGCAGCGCCTAGTGCACTTATCGCCCATGATCATAAAAGTGGCCGTACCTTTACCAAAGCATTCCCCAATATTTGGGCAACTGGCTTCTTCACAAACAGTCACGAGCTGGTTCTCACGCAAGATCTTTTTAATCTCTGTAAATCGAGAGCTACTAGACGCGGCCTTGACCCTAATCCAATCAGGCTTTTTAAGAATCTCCGCCAAAGGAACAATTTTGATTGGAATACGCGCGGTCTTGTCAGCTGACTTTTGTTTTTGGTGCGGGTCGTATTCTTTTTTGGGATCACTCATCATACGGGTACAAGATGCAATTGCCTTTTTAAATGGTCTACTAAACACGTAGCGACTAAGTCAATATTCTCGCTGATTCCAAGAGTTTTCATATCAATGGTCTGCAAACCCTCATATCCACAAGGGTGGATTGCGTCAAAAGGTCTCATATCCATCGCTACATTGAGAGCTAAGCCATGATAACTGCATTGCTTGGTAATCTTTAAACCAAGTGCTGCAATCTTGGCACCCTCGTAGGGGCTGGCCTGATTTTGCTTTGCAATATAAATTCCTGGGGCTCCTGGCTTACGTTCTGCCAGTACCCCATACTTAGTTAAGGTATCAATGACCGATTGTTCAATTGCACGAACTAATTCTTTGACAAAAAGCTTTTTACGCTTTAAATCTAAGAGTAAATAAATAATAATTTGGCCAGGTCCATGATAGGTAATTTCACCACCCCGATCAACCTCGATCAAGGGAATGTGCTTAACCGGCTGATGAAGATTGGCCGCATTTCCTGTAAGTCCAAGTGTGAACACAGGGGGGTGTTGAACAACCCAAAGCTCATCTGGGGTAGTAGGTAGTCGCTCTTTAGTAAATGACTGCATTGCAATATAAGCGTCTAGATAATCAATAAGGCCTAAATTTTTGATTAGCACTGAACTTGCTTGCATCGTCTTAGGAACTCTACTAGAGCACCACACTCACTAATGGGTGGGTCGAAAGGGTACGGTAGAGTTCATCTAATTGTTCACGACTATGAACATGCACTGAAATCGTAAGACCCAAATAATTACCGTCACGCGATGGGCGTTGTTCCATACTTTCTTCATTGAACCCCACATCAAACTGTTTTGCAATATGCACTACGGCGGGTAAAAACTCTGAGCTCGCCTTTCCCATCACCTTAATAGGAAAGTCGCAGGGATACTGAATTAAAGATTCTGTTTCTTTTGAGCTCATCGTTCAGTTAGTGTGGGGCTTGACCCAACCAATGTGACAGAATAATGTTGCGAATGCAATGTAATTTGCGATGAAAGAAATGGTCTGCGCCAGGGACAACATGCACTGTTAACTCTTGCGGTCTTGCCCAATCGAATACAGCTAATAGTGGAATCGTCTCATCGGTCTCACCATGAATCACAATCGTATCGGCAGGTACGGAGTCTGCTAGCTTCCATTTACCAGCAGCACTACCAACCATCACAAAACGCTCAACGGGTTTACCGAGCTCGCTCAGTTGATTGACTAGGTGACTACCAACATAACTTCCAAATGAGAAGCCGGCTACCACGAGCGGTAATTGATTGACTTTGTTGACCCACGCTTGCTCACTCGCATGATTGATGTGAGGTAGCCACGATTGTGGGGTACGCATCCATTCACTAATTAATAGAAGATCGCCTAACTCTCCACGGCCCTCATCATGAACACCAGCGGATAGACCTACTCCCCTAAAATTTGGGCGCACACTAATATAATTAAGCTGATTAAATGTTCGTGCCAAGGTTTGCACAACCTTATTATCCTTCGTACCGCCCAGCAATGGGTGGGGATGAGCAATGAGGGCCAAGCCATGTACCGCAAAATTTGGGTCTGCTTGAAGCGCATCGGGTAAATCAATCGATAACTCAATGAAGCCCACTGAGCCAGCAATAGTAATTTGGTGAGTACGACTGTTCATAGATGCATTAGAGCATTTTGCATGCTCACACTCTGCTTAAATCAATAGGCGTTCAACGGGCTTACCCTGCACCAAATGAGATTGAATAATTTCCTCAACATCCTCGTTATCAATCATGGAATACCACGTGCCTTGCGGGTAAATCACCATCACGGGTCCATTAGCACAATGGTCAAGACAGCCAGCCTTATTAACACGAACGCGACCGGCACCGTTTAGACCCAATTCTTTCACCCGTTTCTTAGCAAAGTCAAAAAGGGCTTGGGAGCTGTGTCGAGCACAGCAATCATCTCCATTGCTACGATCATTCAAACAAAAAAATAGGTGGTATTGGTAGCTCATGACAAAATTATATCGATGGAATGAGATTACGGTGACTTTCTAGCGTTTAGCACCTACAGCATGGTGAACTAGCCATACCAAGGCCACTGGTAGCCATATCCATGAAAGCCATTGCATTAAATCGTTAAAGTGCATTAAGCGACTTTGACCTAAGCGGGGCAAGCTCATCGCAAAGTATGGATTATCTGGAAAATAGTTAACGAGTGCCATCAAGCCTATAAAGGCAGCAATACAGGCAATCAAGCGAGCGCGCGCGGGAAATTCTAAGGCGATGAATAAAATAGAGCTGGCGAGTACCATCCCCCAAATCGCACCCGTACTCAGCCAAATAAAGCCATCCTCAGCCCCAAACTGCAATGCAGTAAATAAGGATTTAATCAGGATGGTTATTGCTAAGAGAGTCATAAGAATTGTGTACTTGGGCACCTTGGGTCGTAAAGCCAATGAGAAGAAAAGACCAACCCCTAACCAACTTAATCCTGTAATAAGACCTTCCTGAATCGTGTGATTGATCACCTGCGCGCCCCAGTTCGGCGAACGATTGGGATCTAAACTTAAAAACCCCATTCCTAACCATGCACTTTGTGGATAAATCTGTGCAAATGGAAACAAAATAAACAAAGTCACGCTTAACCAACGCGTTCCAAACCAATAATCAAATTGTTTTCGCATTACACTACCCGATAACCAACTTGGCCCTAAAGGCACTGCGATTAGAACCCCTATAAAAGCTCCCAACATATTGGCAAACCAATCCATTTGAGTAGGAACACGCGTGGGCAACCAAGTTTGTGCGCTCTCAATAGAGGCCGATACTAAACCGCTATAGATCAGGGCAATCGCTACGGCTTTAAAGCCCTGCCATCGTGGGAAAACTGCGAACACTAAAACAAAACCTAATGGCACGTATCCAAGTATATTAGCGGTCATATCAAACAATGTGATGTACTTTGGTAAGGGGCCATACCACCATGCCAATGGATCTAAACCGAAATTAAGATCAAAATTAAATGGGTTTAAGCAGCCATAAAAAATGAATAGGGTATAGACAAGCGCGATCGCTCTCGCAAGCGGCATTGCCTGCAATGGCCACGTAAGACGTTGCGGCTCTCGCACTTAATCGGCATCCTTTTTTGCAGGGTCATTGAAGAAATTACTGAACATATATACCCATTCTATCGAGACCTTTCTACAATAGGCTAATGAACTGGAATTGCATCCTTGAGCGCGTTAACCAAACGGAGTCTACGAACGATGACCTGATGGCCCGCTGGCGAGCTGGGGAACTCATTGATCCCGTCTCCCGTCTGGCGCGTCACCAAACGAAGGGCAAAGGCAGAGCGGGCAGGGCTTGGTTTGCCAACCCGCAAAGCTCTTTATGCTTTTCTCTAGCCTACCCCTTTACGAAAAATAGTCAAGCTCTACATGGTCTAAGCCTAGCATGCGGCTTAGCCGTGCTCCAGGGAATTGCGACTAGTCTTCGGGTACCCAAAGAACAATTACATGATCTAGGTATTGGCCTCAAATGGCCCAATGACCTATTGATTCATGGAAAAAAATTAGGGGGGATATTAATTGAGGGGGGCAAACTTGCCTCGCCATCACCCACACAAAAAACATGGATGATTATTGGGGTTGGTCTCAATCTGGAGCACTCTGCGGAGCTTGAGGAGTCTAGTCAAATTGCTATTGCAGCCCTAGCGCAATGTAATTATCAACAAATCGCTTTGGAGGCTGATGTAGTATGGCTCAACATCTTGGATGCACTAGGAGACTATCTGGTGGCATTTAGTAATGAGGGCTTTGCCCCCTTGAAGGCAGAATGGAATCGTTGGGATGCTTATCAAAATCAATTCGTTGAGATTACCGAAGGTGGGAAGACACAGCTCTCTGGAATTGAACGTGGCGTCAACCCAGAGGGTGCACTGCTCATAGAGGAACATCCTGGAAGTGATCCAAAAGTGATTTATGCTGGCGATCTATCTCTACATAAACGTCCATGAGCAATCTTCTTCTCTTTGATATTGGAAACTCTCGACTCAAATGGTCTTGCGTGGAAAGTGATCGCAATCCTAACGATCGCCAAAAAAAATTATGGTCCTACTCAGGAGCCATTGATACCAAATTGCTCGATTCAGAAGAACACCGGACTGAACTTGCGCACTATATAAAAAGTACTATCCCACAGCCCGAGCGAATTGGTATTTGCTGTGTGGCTGCAGAATCCTATTACGAGTCACTCCAAAATCTGCTGACTGAGTGGGAAGGGATCCCGATAGATCGCCTGTTAGGCAACTCCGAATATCCTCAATTACGCACCCAATATCAACAGGCCCACACACTTGGTGCAGACCGATGGGCGGCAATCATAGCAGCCCGTCAACTGGCGAGCGATAACACTTTAATTGTGAGTGCAGGAACCGCGACTACGATTGATTTTTTAGGGAGCAATGGGATGCACTATGGCGGCTGGATCTTGCCCGGCATTTCTTTAATGCGAGATAGTTTGCTTGCAAATACTGCCAGACTGGATATCCCCAACGATGGAAGAGCAGGGTCTGGAATTGGTCTAAGCACTCCGAGCGCAATTGAGGAGGGCTGTTTACTTGCACAAACTGGCGCATTAATCCGGGCTCTAGAGTTTGCTAAGCAAAAGAATCAGCCAATAGCCCGTATTTGGATAGACGGCGGACATGCGGATACTCTCATAGAGCGTCTCCATAAAAACAAGATTAATACTGAAAAAATTCCAGGTTTAGTACTGCGGGGTCTTTGGGCTTGGGTTAAAACTAGAATGTCATAACAACCATTTAAGATCGTATTTTTCCAAGCAAGCTAGTCGTGGAACGATCGTAAATAAATGGGATAGCGTAGGCTTGTCCACCCCACGCCTTGATAACTTCTGTTTCCTCTAAGGTTTCAATCGCATAATCACCACCCTTGACATACACATCGGGTCGAACTCGCTTTATTAACTCAACGGGGGTCTTATTTTCAAACAAAATGACCAAATCAACGCTCTCTAAAGCAGCTAGCAAAGCCATCCGATCCTCTTGTGAATTAATTGGTCGATCAACTCCTTTGCCGAGCAATTTGACCGATACATCAGAGTTCACGCCAACTACTAAGCTAGCACCAAAGTCGCGTGCTTGCGCCAAGTAACTGGCATGGCCTCGATGAAGAATATCAAATACTCCATTTGTGAAGACCATGGGGCGATTTAATGCTAATAATCTCTGGTTGAGAGTACTGCTATCCATGGAGCAGACTTTTGACTCAAAGGCGGGCGGCTTCAAACTTGGCTGTGACATTCTCAGATTCTAGATGATCTATTGTCGACCTAGTGAACTAGGTGTTTAAAGGCTTAAAACCCTCAATAAACATAAGATTCTAGAAGGCGTTAGACTTTAACTTTCCTTACTTTTGAAGACTGTATACCGTATGAAATGGCTCTATTTTCTTCCCCTGATGGTACTTACTCTGATGATCAATCCCAGTGACGCAAGTGCAAATCCGACCAACACAGCTTGTGCTTCCGCACTTTCACACACCTTTTTGAGGTTACAAGACGAGGTTCCTCAAAACCTTTGTCAATACCAAGGAAAAGTCATTATGGTTGTTAATACAGCTAGTTTTTGTGGTTTTACAAGCCAATATGAAGGTTTAGAGAAAATTTATGCGCGCTACAAAGATAAAGGCTTTGTCATCTTAGGGTTTCCGTCCAATGATTTTGGCCAACAGGAGCCCGGTAGCAACAAAGAGATCGCGGAATTTTGCAAGAATACCTATGATGTGAAGTTTCCAATGTTTGCCAAAAGCTCAGTAAGCGGCAAAGATGCTAACCCATTGTTCAAAATGTTAATTAGCAAAACAGGCACTACCCCAAAGTGGAACTTCTATAAATATCTAATTGATCGTAATGGCAATATTATTGAGTCATACAACAGCTTAACCAAGCCCGATAGCAAGTCGATGACATCTGAAATTGAAAAGTTACTAAAAGGCAAGTCCTAGTGAGTCGTTTGAATCAAAACCATTCATCGATAAAAAAAGTTGCTGTTATTGGTGCCGGAATTTCTGGACTAGGTTGCGCACACTCTTTACAAAAAGATATAGGTATACATGTCACCCTCTTTGAGGGTGGTCAGCATATTGGTGGGCATAGCAATACGATTGATATTGCAGTAGACACAAAGCGTGGTGCCATTCCATGTAGTGTTGATACAGGATTTTTAGTTTTTAATCGTAAAACCTATCCTCGCCTTACTCGCTTATTTGAAGAGCTGAACGTTCCTCTAGCGCTTTCTGAGATGTCATTTTCAGTGTCGATTGATCAGTCTTTGGAATGGTCTGGGGATAGCCTTAATACCCTATTTGGACAGCGTCTTAATCTTGCCCGTCCCGCTTTTTGGGGAATGATTAAAGATATTGTTCGGTTTAATCAATTAGCCACTCAGTTAGCACTTCAGCAACAAAACTCGAATCACGGTGGGGATCCTAAAAAACTACAATCGATTGCCTCTTTTTTAGATCAGCACGGTTTTAAGAGGGCCTTTCGGGAGTGGTATTTCTTGCCCATGATTGGAGCAATTTGGTCCTGCCCAACTTCACAAATGCTTGAATTTCCAATCGATACGATGATTCGGTTTTGTCACAATCATGGTCTTCTTCAAGTTCAAAATAGGCCTCAGTGGTTAACCGTTAAGGGTGGCTCGAAACAATATGTAAAACGAATTGTCGAGGCCATGCATCCTGAACGATTTAAATTACTTCGTGAAGCAGTTCTTAAAATTAATGTGCCTCAACCAAAAGATACCGATCGTCGTATTGAGCTGATCAGTGCCAAAGGGGTTCATTATTTTGATGAAATCATAATGGCATGCCATAGTGATCAGAGCCTAGATCTTTTGCATGGTATTGACGATTTTGATCGGTCTTTATTGGCGGCGATTCCCTATCAAGAAAATAGGGCCATCTTGCATCACGATGCCTCTGTTCTGCCCAAGACCAGACGTTGCTGGGCCGCCTGGAATTACAAAACATTAGGGGCTCAACATAGCGATCATGAGGTAAGTGTAGATTACCTCATTAACAAATTACAACCACTACCGTTTAACCTTGATGAACATGCAATCATTGTTAGCCTTAATCCTCTAGTTGAGCCCAAACCAGAAACAATCTTTAGCGAGATCTCGTATGCGCATCCTCTTTTTAATGATGCTGCTATAAAAGCCCAGAAGAACCTGCCCTTAATTCAGGGGAAGTCAGGTATTTGGTATTGCGGGGCGTGGACTGGTTATGGCTTTCATGAGGATGGCCTACGTTCTGGAGAACTGGTGGCTGCCGATCTACTTGCTTCAATCCACTCTCCCTTGGCCAGGCCGCCGTTTCAATCGGCCAACTAATGGATAAACCCTACATCAACTTTGGCCAGGTAAAGCATACTCGTTTACGTCCTGCTCAGAATCGTTTTAGTTACGATGTCTTTACGCTCAAGATTCCGATGCGTGAACGTAAGCATAATCGTATGCTTTTAGAACAATTTGGTATTGGGGATAATCGCTGGGCCTTCTACTCGTTTCATGACAAAGATTATGGCAACGGAGAGAGCGACAGTTTGGAGTGGGTCGAAAATATCTTTCGCAAAGAGGGTATCTATGTGCCTGATGGAGAAATTTGGTTACAAACTTTTCCGCGGGTCTTAGGCTATGTCTTTAACCCTGTAAGTTTTTGGATCTACACACGTGTAGACCATTCTGTTTGTGCAGTTTTAGCTGAAGTTAATAATACCTTTGGCGAACGTCATTGCTATTTGTTGCGAAAAGAAAATGGTGAATCGCTATCTTCTGGTGAAACGCTCATTAGCAAAAAAGTATTTCATGTTTCTCCCTTTTGCGATCTTTCTGGGGAATATCGGTTTCGGTTTCTCTTTTCAAGAGATAGTGAAAGTAAAGTCAACTCAGTCTGTCGCATTGAGTTATTTATAGACCAACAGCCCCTTATTTACACCAGTATTAGTGGGCGAGACCACATACTCTCAAAAGCAATGCTGAGACGGGCTAAGTTCCATTACCCTATGATGACGTTTGGGGTTATTGCTCGCATTCATTGGCAAGCCCTCAAGCTTTGGCTAAAAGGGGTACCATTTCATTCCAAACCCGAAGCTCCCAAGATGGAAATTAGCTCATGATGCGCCCCGGTCAGTCACTACTAGCAAAGCTAAACTTCTCACGCTCAAGCGAGCCTGAGGTAAGTGGTGCAATCCCGTTGTCTGCAAGAACCATAGAGCGCCTTTTAAAAGAGCTATCTGCGGGCTACTTAACCTTGTATTTTCCAAATGGTGAAAAACGGGTATTTGGAAAACCCCAAGATCCTCTTCAGGCTGAAATCCGCTTTCATCGCTGGAGCGCCTTTAAAGATATTCTCAGGCATGGTGATATTGGTTTCGCCGAGGGATACATCCGTGGTGATTGGGACAGTCCTAACCTCGAACAACTTTTAGATCTAGCGGTTCGAAACCGCAATGTCTTAGAGCAAGCCATCTATGGCAATTGGTTTGGATCCCTAGTCTATCGGGTGCGCCATTACTTAAATCGTAATAGTAAAGTGGGCAGTCGTAAAAATATTCATGCGCACTATGATTTGGGCAATGCCTTCTATACCCTTTGGTTAGATCCCACGATGACTTATTCGAGCGCTTGGTTTCAGGGGCAAGCGAAGTGTGTGCTAGAAAATGCGCAGACTGCTAAATATCAAGCAATCCTCAACTCTCTAGCCTTAGCGCCCACTAGCGAACTACTAGAGATTGGCTGTGGTTGGGGCGGTTTTATGGAAACCGCTGCCCATGCCGGTCACCGGGTTACAGGCTTGACTCTGTCGACTGAGCAGCAGGCCTACGCCACAAAACGGCTTGCTAAGCATTGGCCGAACTATCATCAAGTACGCATGCAGGACTATCGCGACTGTAAGGATCAGTTTGATGGGATTGCTTCGATTGAAATGTTTGAGGCTGTCGGAGAACAATATTGGCCGAGCTACTTTGAGACCCTAGCACGCTGCTTAAAAGAGGATGGTAAAGCGTGTATTCAGACAATTGTCATTAATGAGAGTTTATTTGATCGCTATCGTAAAAGTACTGACTTTATCCAACAATATATTTTTCCAGGGGGAATGCTGCCCTCCCGTGAAGCATTCCAACGGCATGCAAATAATGCCGGTCTTCGTATTGAGGTCGAATTTGCATTTGGTCTAGACTATGCCAAAACACTGTGTATATGGTTTGATAACTTCAATCAGAAAATCTCTGAAATCAAAGATCTAGGCTTTGATGATGCTTTTATCCGTTTGTGGAATTTTTATCTTCTCTACTGTGCCGCAGGATTTAAAGAAAAAAATATTGATGTTGTCCAGTTCACTCTCAGTCATAAAAAGGTAAACCATTGAAACAAGCAGCTATTCCAAACTTTATGCATCAGCGCGTTTGGGTCATTGGTGCCTCAAGCGGGATCGGTGAAGCTTGCGCACGAGAATTATTAAAACGTGGGGCAAAACTGGTCTTGTCGAGTCGACGCATTGAACGCCTGGAAGATATAGCTCGCTCCGCCGATACAGCACAATCCCTTGTAATACCGGTCGACGTTATGGATCAATCGTCAATTACTCGGGCCTACCAAACGATTCATACGCAGTGGGGTGGTGTCGATCTCTTGCTATTTGTATCGGGTATTTATATTCCCTTGCGAGCAGATGACTTTAATATGGAAGACGCTCAAAAAACAGTGGACTCCAATATTTTGGGGCCAATGCGAGCAGTTGCTACCGTCCTTCCAGATATGCTGCGAGCTGGACATGGTCATCTTGCGATTGTCGGCAGTGTTGCAGGCTATAGCGGCCTACCTAAAGCCTTAGCTTATGGTCCGACCAAAGCAGCCATGATTAATTTCTGCGAAACACTTTTTTATGATTTACAGCCCAAAGGGATCGGGGTACATATGATCTCTCCAGGATTTGTTGCTACCGAGGCTACCGCTAATAATGATTTTGAAATGCCTGCTCTAATTTCAGCACAAGAAGCTGCTAATGAGATTTTGCAAGGTATCGAGCGTGGTGAATTTGATATTCATTTCCCAAAACGCTTCTCAAGGTTTCTTAAATTCCTTCGAATCCTGCCATATCCTATTTATTTTTGGATCGTTCGTAAGTTCGTCAAAATTTAAGTTATCCAAGCTTACTTATAGCCATCCTTACGAACTTTATTCACCAAAAAATCCATTATATTCACAGCCTTTGCACGGCTACCCGCGATAGAAGGCGAGGTTATGTACTTGCCTTGAACGGCTACCGTTGGCACCCCATCAATTCGATACGCATTACCAAGCTGATTGGCTGCCCTCGCTTTTGATAAGACAGCAAATGAGCGATAAGCGGCTAAAAATACGTTTCGATCCACTCCTTGGGCCGCCACCCAATCAGCGATTTCATTTTCATTGAGCAAGCGTTTATTTTCACGATGCATCGCAAACATAACTTTGTCATTTAGGGTGTCGCCTTTACCCAAAGCCTCCAGGGCATAGAAGAGCTGGCTATGAGGCATTAACTCCTCACGAAAAGCGATAGGTACTTTTTTAAACACAACATCTTTATTTTGGCGCTTGATCCAGCCTTTTAACTCCGGCTCAAACTCATAGCAATGCGGGCATCCGTACCAAAAGAACTCAATCACCTCAACCTTACCCTTCGCATCAATGGGCTGTGTAATCGGTAGCACGCGGTAATCAAATCCCTCTTCAACCTTAATCGGTGTCTGGGCCAAGACCAATTGATTAGCGCTAAAGATAAGCAAAAAAATGGAGAAAAGTTTAAGGATATGGATCATGATTTATTCACTCGGATAACGGTGGGTTTAATACCGATAATGGTTAACTTACTTCTAGTCGAAGCTGTATCTTCAATACTGGTAAAAGGGCCAATTCGAACTCTCCAAACAGTAGGTCCGTCAACAGAACTCTCACTAAGCTGTGTTTGTATACCCTGCATGGCTAATGTAGCCTTTTGAGCATCCGCATCAGCGCGTTGATTAAAGACGCCCGTTTGCACATAAAACTGGGTATCGGGCTTTATCTCTGGTTTAGGCTCGGAGATCTTACCAGTAGCGATCTCAGCAATTGGGTCGGGTGCTCCAGAGCCAACTCCTTTTCCTTGTAAGGGCCTATTAAGATCTACCTTGGGAGGGGCGACTGAAGTTTCCTCTTCCTCCTCCTTATCCGCTTTTTGAGGGACCGGCTTCATAAATGAGGGGGCGCTGGGAGCGCGAATACCAGGCTTTTCTTGCGGCTGGGACCGTGTTAAATACCAAGCGACCAAAAGCGCCAGGCCTACTCCAACTAAAAGGCCAATCACCACTCCCATGATGATCCCTCCCGACTGAGAAGAACTCAATGCAGAAGATTGCCTAGTCTGTGAGACTGTATTTTGATATCTGGATGACTTCATAACGCTATCTTACCCGCTTCAAGTTAGAAGCACTAAACCCCATTTACTCAATAGTTCACATCTTGCTTGGCGCAGAAACCCCTAAAACTTTTAAGCCATTTTCTAAGACCTGGCGACAGGCCAACAACAAAGCAAGGCGAGCCAATTTAAGATCAGATTCATCGACCAAAACACGATCTGCATTATAGAAAGTATGAAGATCACCTGCTAAATCACGAAGATAAAATGCGACCGCATGAGGGGCCAAGTCTTCGGCAGCGGATGCGAGGACCTCTGGATACTCTGCTAAGCGACGTAGTAAGTGATCTGCTGCCTTACTATCAAGCAAGGCTAAATTGGCTTTGTGTAGCGTATTTGAGTCACCGCCCCATTGTTGCAAAATTGAACAAATACGTGCGTGCGCATACTGAACATAAAAAACAGGATTTTCATCATTTTGCTGTAGTGCTAAGTTCACATCAAAAATAAACTCTGTATCTGCCTTTCGGGAGATTAAGAAAAATCGAACTGCATCGCGCCCTCGTTGTAATGCACGCTCTCGTTCCACGGTTGACATTTGTGTATGAACACCACCAGACCATTCAATCAAATCTCTGAGAGTGACATAAGAACCAGCTCGCTTAGAAAGTTTTACCTCTGCGCCATCCTTAATGACTGTCACCATCTTATGTAATACATAATCAGGAAAAGTGGTTGGAATTGCCCAATGACGTTTCTGAGCGACGCCTTGAATACCTGAGCGAACACGTGCAATCGTGCCATGATGATCGCTCCCCTGTACATTAATTACTTTCTCAAAACCTCGACTCCATTTACTAATGTGATATGCCACATCGGGTACAAAGTAGGTATAGTTGCCATCTGATTTACGCATGACACGATCTTTATCATCACCATCTAAGGTGGTCTTTAACCAGAGTGCACCATCAGCCTCATAGGTTTTATCAACACTCGTGAGATCTTCAATGACCTTCTGAACACTTCCATCCGAATACAAAGAGGATTCAAGATAAAACTCATCAAAGCGAACACCGAAAATCTTAAGATCAATATCTTGCTCTTTACGTAAATAGGCCACTGCAAATTTTCGGATTACCTCTAAATCATTTTCATCGCCTCGCTCTGACTGATACGACTGAGCAATCTCATTAATATATTCACCGTTGTAGGCATCTTTTGGCCAATCAGCACTAATTGGGGCTAAACCTCTCAGACGAGCCTGAACAGAAATTGCAAGATTCTGTATCTGCACCCCAGCATCGTTGTAATAAAACTCCCGATGCACTTTAATTTCTTGGCTATCTAATAGATTAGCTAGGGCATCTCCCAGAGCGGCCTGACGTCCATGTCCAACATGTAAAGGTCCTGTGGGGTTGGCAGAAACAAACTCAATCATGGCACGAGCCGGTATCGATGCATCTTGTAAACCACTGCGATCATGCCGCCCAAAGCGATCTTGATCATTCAAAATAATTTGTATGACTCCTGATTTGGCGTGCTGACTTAAGCGAAAATTAATAAAACCGGGTCCTGCAATGTCAGAGCTTGCGATTAAATCTTGATACTCTAGATTTAATCGCAATCGTGCCACAATCAACCCCGCGAGTTCACGGGGATTTGCTTTCCATGCTTTAGCAATTTGTAATGCAATATTACATGCCACATCACCATGATCAATGACTTTTGGTCTCTCAAGGTGAGGAATCGGAAACTCACCTGCAGCAAGACCCCGCTCTTGCGCAATGGAATTTAAGGCATTGGCAATCAGATGTATGAGCTGGGTTTTTTGAGCTAACAACATAGAGCTAGGAGTTTATCAGTGATGGTATGCTTTGTGAATGATTCATCGTTTTCAATCAAAAAATTGCGCTCCTGTCATCATGCTTGATGATCTTTCAGAACGGATTTTTGCATTGATGCAACGTCCCTTTGAGTCCACTGGAATTTTACTTCCCGAGCAAATTCCAAACTATCTTCATCTACTTGATGAAGCAATTCAGTTAGAGCGAAATACCACAAGCAAAACACTTGATGCATCGGAGCAATCTACTGTTTCTAGAAAAGATCCATTGGGTCGTCGTGCTTTTCCATTTATGGAGCTTCTAAAACAGGCTCAAAGGAACCATGAACCCGTGGTTTGGGGAGTTCCTTAATCCAGTAGGCTTGCTAGAGAACGTCTTACCTCTTCGGGGGACTTCCCAGTTCGCCTTGCAAAGTCGCCTACTTGATCAGAGGAAACCTTTCCTACATTGAAATACATGGCATTGGGATTGGCAAGATAAAAGCCACTCACGCTTGACGCTGGATTCATCGCGAGAGATTCTGTGAGGGTCATCCCAATCTCATCCGCTTTCATTGCATGAAACATAGCAAACTTAACCTGATGATCTGGGCAAGCGGGATATCCAGGCGCAGGACGTATTCCTTGGTATTTCTCATCAATCAGCTCTTCAGTGCTTAGTTGCTCACCTGCTGCGTACCCCCATAAATCAGTACGAACACGCCAATGCATTAACTCTGCAAAGGCTTCTGCTAAACGGTCTGCCAATGCCTTTAACATAATGGCACTGTAATCGTCGTGCTTAGCTAAAAACTGAGCTGCTTTTTCTTCGACTCCATGACCGGTTGTCACAGCAAAGCAGCCCACATAATCATCGATCCCACTGACGTGATTGGCTACGTAATCGGCTAAACAGCGATTGGGTCGCTTTACTCCATCAACTACAGGGCGCTCAGATTGTTGACGTAGATTGTGCCAAATTAAAAAAGGCTTGCTTCGGCTCTCATCGGGATACAGCAAAATATCATCACCCTGACTATTCGCAGGAAATAGACCAACGATTGCGTCTGCTTGTAACCACTGTCCTTTAATTAATTTCTCCAACATTGCCTGAGCGTCGGCGTACACCTTACGCGCCTCCTCGCCCACAATTTCATCATCAAGAATCGCTGGGAACTTACCAGCTAAATCCCAAGTTTGAAAGAAGGGGGTCCAATCAATGAACTTTGCAATTTCAGCTAGAGAAAAGTTTTTAAATACGCGCCTACCAATAAACTTAGGCTTGCTGGGCTTATAGGTGTTCCAGTCTAATTGCTCATAATTATCTCTAGCAGCCTGTAAGCTAACGAGCGGAACACTTTTACGGTTCGCGTGTTGATGTCGAATCCGCTCATAATCAGCAAGCATCTCATCAATAAATTTCTTAGCGCCTTCGTCTGATAATAAGCTGGAGGCCACCGATACCGAGCGAGAGGCATCAGGTACGTAAACCACCGGGCCATCGTAGTGTGGAGCAATCTTTACTGCGGTATGAACTCTTGAGGTAGTAGCACCGCCAATTAACAAAGGGATTTTTTTCTGTCGAAAATAATCATCACGCTGCATTTCTTGGGCAACATACGTCATCTCTTCGAGCGACGGAGTGATTAAACCAGAGAGGCCAACAATATCTGCCTTCTCCTCTTTCGCTTTTTTCAATATTTGATCACAGGGAACCATCACACCCATATTGACTACTTCAAAATTATTACATTGCAAAACTACAGTAACAATGTTCTTACCAATATCATGCACATCCCCTTTTACGGTCGCAATTACGATCTTGCCTTTAGCTTTACTTTCTCCGCCAGCAGCAACTAATTGCTTCTTCTCTTCCTCAATATAAGGAATTAAATGGGCCACTGCTTGCTTCATCACGCGCGCGCTTTTAACAACTTGAGGCAAAAACATTTTTCCAGCACCAAACAAGTCGCCAACGACATTCATGCCATCCATCAGCGGGCCTTCAATCACTTCGATGGGACGACCGCCCATCCCCATAATCTCAGCGCGCAACTCTTCTGTATCGTCCACAATAAAGTTTGTCAGGCCATGGACTAGGGCGTGGGTCAATCGCTCTCGCACAGGCGCTTCGCGCCATACTAAATTCTCTTCTTGCTTAATACCGCCGCCCTTATATTGATCGGCAATGGCTAACAAGCGCTCAGTTGGGGTTTGCCCATCCTTTTCTTTAAAACGATTTAGAACTACATCTTCCACCCGCTCACGCAACTCAGGATCTAAATCAGCATAGACACCTAGTTGACCTGCATTAACAATCCCCATATCCATGCCAGCTGAAATGGCGTGATACAAAAACACCGTATGGATTGCTTCACGTACACGATCATTTCCTCTAAACGAAAAGCTTACATTTGAAACGCCCCCGCTTATCTTAGCGCCAGGTAAATTTTCTTTAATCCAACGGGTTGCGTTAATGAAGTCTACTGCGTAGTTATCATGCTCTTCAATACCGGTAGCAATTGCAAAGATATTTGGATCAAAAATAATATCTTCCGGAGAAAAATCTAATTCGTTTACTAAAATGTTGTACGAGCGTTGACAAATTTCTGTCTTACGCTGATACGTATCGGCCTGACCCTTCTCGTCAAACGCCATAACAACCGTTGCAGCACCATAGCGCTTAATTAATTTAGCTTGGTGTTTAAATTGCTCCTCACCCTCTTTTAAAGAAATAGAGTTAACAATTGGTTTGCCTTGAATACACTTTAATCCTGCTTCGATTACCGTCCACTTTGAAGAGTCCACCATAATGGGAACACGAGCAATATCGGGCTCTGAGGCGATCAAGTTTAAAAAACGTACCATCGCCGCCTCTGAATCCAACATGGCCTCATCCATATTGATATCAATCATCTGAGCACCACTCTCAACCTGTTGCCTTGCAACGGCTAGCGCATCATCAAACTGATTATTCAGAATCATGCGTGAAAATACTTTTGAGCCCGTAACATTGGTGCGCTCCCCAATATTAACAAAGCCAATTAGTGGAGAGATATTGCACGGCTCTAGGCCGGAAAGTCGCATTGGAATGACCGGTAGCTGACTCATGTCTCTTCCTTTAATTCTGTATAAAAGGGGCGTGGCTTGCGCTTTGTCATTGCTTGTGCAATCGCTCGAATATGCTCAGGAGTAGTACCACAGCAACCACCAACCAGATTAACCAAGTGATCCCGAGCAAATTCATCGATCAGACTAGAAGTAACCTCAGGGGTTTCATCAAAACCAGTATCACTCATGGGGTTGGGTAAACCTGCATTGGGATAACACGAGATAGCAACATCACAAACTCGGACCAATTCCGCAATATAAGGTCGCATTAAAGCAGCGCCGAGTGCACAGTTCAGGCCAAAGGTAAGTGGCTTAATATGTCGCAAGCTATTCCAAAATGCTTCAACCGTTTGTCCAGAAAGAATTCTCCCCGACGCATCTGTAACCGTACCAGAGATCATTACCGGCAAGCGCTCTCCCGACTCCTCAAAAAACTCATCGAGCGCAAAAAGGGCTGCTTTTGCATTGAGGGTATCAAAAATAGTTTCGACTAAAAATAGGTCGGAGCCCCCCTCAAACAAAGCTTCTGCCTGCTCACGGTAGGCTTTACGTAAAGCATCAAAATGCACATTGCGGGCGCCTGGATCATTCACATCCGGAGAAATGCTTGCCGTCTTGGGTGTTGGTCCAATCGCACCGGCTACAAAACGAGGTTTGTCCGGGGTACTATATTGATCGCATGCTGCACGGGCTAATTGAGCCGCCGTGACATTCATTTCACGGGCCAACTCTGGCATTTTGTAATCTTCCTGAGCAATCGAGGTAGCGCCAAAGGTATTGGTCTCAATAATGTCCGCTCCCGCTGCTAAGTACTCATCATGGATTTGACGAATCGCGGCGGGTTGAGTTAAGACCAGAAGCTCATTATTTCCCTTTAAATCCCCGGGATGATTAGCAAAACGTTGGCTATGTTGTAAGCCTCGATAGTCCGCTTCACTAAACTTTTTTTGCTGAATCATGGTCCCCATCGCGCCATCCAATATTAGGATACGCTCCCTTAAAAGTAATGGGAGGCTAGCTCCCCGGGTATAGGGCTTAGCCGACTTGGGTGGACTAATTTGGGTTTGCATTGCTGCAGAAGTGAGATTAATCTTCATCAACCCATTATTTTATCGATAATGTGACTATTTAGCCTGTTAGGAGAGTTTATGTTTGGCACCATACCGGATTTCAATCAAAGCCTAGAGATGTTTAAAGCCATGTGGGATCAAAATAACGCCGCTCATGCGGGCTCGTCTTTTATGCCTGGCATGGCTCCGGGTATGGCTGGCTTAAACAATGCAATGCCCTCTTTTGATATTGAAGAACTGGATAAGCGCATTAAAGACCTTAAGAGCGTGGAGTCTTGGCTTGCCCTCAATCTGAATGTCCTAAAGTCCACCATCCAAACCCTAGAAGTACAAAGAGCCACTCTCTTGGCAATCAAATCCTTTGGGGATGCCATGGCAAACTCCCAAAGCTCAAATAATGACCCTAAAGAGCGTTCTGCGAAGACGAAACCACGCAAAAGCGCCAAATCCCGTCCTCGCAAAGCAAGCGATGCAGCCTCCTCTGATGCCACAAATGATTCAGATGGGCAATAGCTTCTCCCATGGCAAAACTAAGCTGATGATTGTCGAGCTTACGCCGAAATAGCACCGGAATAATCTCAAAGGCATGCTTTGGGCTTTGGCAAGCATCCAGAGTTTCGGATAAGCGGTCACGATGATGCTCATGGAGTTGTTTAATACGGGTATGTAAACCTTTAAAGGGCTTACCATGTGATGGCAACACAAAAGCATCTAAGGGCAAAGATAGCCATTGGTCTAGCGAGCGCAAATACAAACCTAAGGGATCGGCATCCGGATCGACATCATACACACTAACGTTCGTGGAGATGCGAGGCAAGACCATATCCCCAGAGATAAAAATATTCAGGGCTGAACAATAGAGTGTGGCGTGTTCAGGCGCATGACCATAGCCCATGGATACCCTCCATCGATGGTCTCCAATTTGAACCTCATCGCCCTCCATAATGCGACGATAGCGACGTGGCACCTGCGGCACTAGGCGACTGTAATAATCAGAGCGGCTTCGAATACGCTCCAAATCTTCAGAACCTAGCAAACCGTGGCGCGCATAATGATCTGCTGCTCCACCACTTCCGCTACTAGCACCAATAGCAACTCCGCCCTCCTTGCTACTTAACCACTGTGCCATTAGAAAATCACTCATCGAAACCCATAGGGGAGCCTGCCAGCGCTCACATAAAAAATGTGCAAGGCCAATATGGTCTGGATGCATATGGGTAACCAAGACACGCAAAATGGGGAGTCCTTGGAGATGGTTTACAAAAATAGACTCCCAAAGTATTTTGGTCTCATCGTTTGTAATTCCGCAATCGATGATGGTCCAACCCTCTTGATCGGCAACTCGGTCTTTTAACAACCATAAATTGATGTGATTAAGAGCAAAAGGCAAAGGCATCCGAATCCAATAGATCCCTGGCGCAATCTCCATGGTCTGACCTGCCTCGGCTAGGGTCTCCCCATATGGATAAATCAACTGACTTTCAGGATGATGAGGTAGCGGGTCGACTTGGGTCATTTTGAGTCCAATTTAAATGCTAGATACACTCTTATTATGAACAATCACTTTCCAAAGCTATTATCCTCGCAGGTCGCCTTTGATATGGCCCAGACCCTGTTAATGGGTTTTCAGCGACATTACAGTATTTTTAGGGAAGCCGGTCGCTCAGCAAAAGATGCCTTTGAGAAACAAGATTGGCATGGGATTCGTCAACTCTTACGCGACCGCATCACCTTTTATGATCAACGCGTTATTGAAACAGCACTAGCACTTGAAGATGAATTTGATGCCCATGCAATCTCCGATGAAATCTGGCAACAAGTAAAGCTTCATTACATTGGCCTATTGTCAAACTTACATCAACCTGAACTTGCCGAAACTTTCTTTAATTCAGTGACTACCCGGATTCTAGCGAGCCGTTACTTTAATAATAAATTTATCTTTGTACGACCAACTATTTCTACTGAATACTTAGAGAATGACGAGGCTCCGAGTAAGCCATCCTATCGGGCTTACTACCCTGGAGATATTAGTGGACTTAGGGTGGTACTACATAATTTATTAGCAAGTTTTGAACTACATAATCCCTTTGAAGATTTGGAGCGTGATCTCAATCTCACAACAGAGTTAATTCAGAATTCATTAGCTGACACTAGCAGCTCAACTGATTTCCAGATTCATGCTCTCAGTACCTTATTTTTCAGAAATAAAACTGCTTACATTATGGGTCGCATCATTAATGGCGAAAAAATATTCCCACTAGTCATTGCCTTGATGCACAATTCCAAAGGCCAACTGGTCATTGATGGGGTCCTGCTTTCCGAAGTCCATTTGCGCCTGATCTTTAGTTTTACACACAGCTACTTTCTAGTAGACATGGAAGTACCGTCAGCCTATGTCACATTCATGCGCAGTCTATTACCCCATAAACCACGTGCAGAGATTTACAACATGGTGGGCTTACAAAAGCATGGCAAAAACTTGTTTTATAGAGACTTTCAACATCACTTAATGCACTCCACCGATCGCTTTCGGATTGCTCCGGGTATTCGCGGATTGGTCATGCTGGTATTTGACTTACCGAGCTACCCTTACGTATTTAAGCTCATTAAAGATTATTTCCCGCCGCCCAAGGAAACGAGCCGTGAGCAAATTATGGCGAAGTACCAATTAGTTAAACAACATGACCGCGTTGGGCGCATGGCAGACTCTTTAGAATTTTCTAATGTGGCCTTTCCACTAGAACGCTTCACTCCAGCACTCATTTCCGAAATACAAGAGCAGTGCTCTTCTTTGTTGGAATTTAGTACCAACCCCAGCGGAGAGAGCGAACTGATCATCAAACATCTCTATATTGAAAGACGAATGACACCACTAAATATTCGTCTTCAAGAAGGATCGCCAAGCGAAGTGGAGGACGGAGTCATTCAGTATGGGGAAGCAATCAAGAATTTAATTGCTGCTAATATTTTTCCAGGGGACCTGCTCTATAAAAATTTCGGCGTAACTCGCTACGGTCGTGTTGCTTTTTATGACTATGATGAAATTGAATACTTAACTGATTGCGAGATACGTCAGGTACCCCTTCCTCGTAATGAAGATGATGAAATGGCGAGCGAGCCCTGGTATCGCGTCGGCCCCAAAGATATCTTTCCTGAAACCTTTAAAACCTTTTTGCTAGGAAATGATCGTATCAAACAACTACTGCTAAAGCACCATGCTGATTTATTTGATCCAGCGATGTGGCAAAGCTATAAAGATCGCTTGCTGTCAGGAGAAATTCCGGACTTTATTGAGTATGATCACATTCTACGTTTGAAAAATATCTTTCCCCAAAAATTTTCTTAAACTTTGTGATCAGTGGGCTCACTAATGGCATAAGCGAATTTAGCGATTTACATTCACAATTACCCGGCCACGGATCTTGCCCTCAATTAAATCGCTAGCAGCCTGAATAGCTTCCTCTAAGGAAATCTCTTTGGCAATCTCCATCAATTGCTCTGGTTTACATAGCTTTGCTAATTGGTTCCATGCCGCCACTCGCACGGCCTTTGCTTGTGTGACGCTGTTAATGCCATACAGGGTGATACCGCGCAATATAAATGGGGCAACGCTTGCCGGGAAATCCATCCCTTGAGCTAGACCACACGCTGCCACCGCGCCATTCGCTTTGGTTGCCGCACAGGCATTAGCCAATGTATGGCTACCAACTGAATCCACCACGGCAGCCCAGCGTTCTTTAGCCAAGGGTTTGCCAGGCTGAGAAAGAGTGGCGCGCTCGATGACTTCGCTAGCACCTAGAGTTTTTAAATACGCCCCTTCTTCTGGGCGACCACTGCTTGCTACTACGGTATAGCCCAACTGATATAAAAGACTGACTGCAAAACTACCGACTCCTCCTGCCGCTCCTGTTACCAAGATCTCGCCATCGCCCGCTTGAACACCATGTTTTTGGAGAGCCATAATGCATAGCATTGCAGTGTATCCGGCAGTGCCAATAGCCAACGATTGTTTAGCTGTAAATGCTTTAGGTAACGGTATCAGCCATTCAGACTTTAGTCGTGCCTGCTGTGCTAAGCCACCCCAATGGGATTCACCTACTCCCCACCCATTTAATAAAACTAAATCGCCTGACTTAAATTCGGGGCTAGTACTTTCAATGACTTCTCCCGTGAGATCAATTCCTGGAATCATCGGAAAACTTCGCACAATCGGACTCTTACCTGTTATCGCCAAACCATCTTTATAATTGAGGGTAGAGTAATGCACCTTAACGTGAACATCTCCCTCAGGTAAGGTACTTTCTTCTAGATTACTCACTTGAGCACGGTAGCCCTGCTCATCTTTATTAATTAAAATAGCTCTAAACATATCTTCAATCCGTGAACGTGTGAACTCAAGCAACTTTTATAAAAGCGTTTATCCTACTGCAATAGATCTCATTATGAGGCTTTTCATGAAACGTATTATATTGATCCTAGCAGTTGTACCACTCTTCCTAAGTGCTTGCGCTTCGACTGAGCTAACAATGTCACTGGGTAATATGCGCCTCATCAACTCTAGTGGAGACCCGCAACAAGTCATGGATTTTGCTAACAAAATTTGTAAGTCTGATTTTTATATAGGTGCTAGTTTCATATCAAAAGCAGGCAAAGACTACCGCTTTAAGTGCGTGAAAGCCGATGAAAATGAGGTGCTTATTCCTATTCCCGGCCTAAAGCCTTCCAACACCAAATAAAGTAGAAGTCTTTGCAAACTCCATTTTCTGCTCAGGAACTGCGCCGCGCTTTTTCTTGCTTCGCTACCGGCGTCACTGTTATTACGGGCATCGATCAGAATGGCAAACCTGTTGGCATAACAATCAGCTCCTTTAATACTGTCTCACTCAATCCTCCATTGGTGCTTTGGAGCATTGGCATTCAATCGGACTTATGCAATTCTTTCCGTATTGGGCAGAAACAACTCATTCATGTCCTAGATGTTAGTCAGAAAGATTTGGCTCTTGTCTTTGCAAAACAACTTAATAAAAATAGTATTCAAATGGAACACCAGATTGAGCCAAGCGGTTTAATGCGTCTTGCTAATTGTTTAGCTTATTTTGAATGTGAGACTGTTGCTGTTCATGAAGGCGGCGATCATCATATTATCGTGGCACGTGTTTTGAGTATCGAGCAAGATTCAGATCGCTATCCACTTTTATTTGCACAAAGTCAATTTAATCAACTTGCTCTTGATCCAGAAGGTAGTATCAAATGATGACACTATGGGGTAGAAAATCATCCATTAATGTTCAAAAAGTGCTTTGGGTACTTGCGGAGCTTGGTTTACAAGAGGGTTCTGATTTTAAACAAATCGACGCCGGGCTTCATTTTGGGATCAATAAAACCCCCGAATATTTAAAACTAAATCCCAATGGTTTGGTGCCGACCTTAGAGGACGGCTCCCTTGTACTGTGGGAATCGAACACCATCATGCGCTACCTTGCTAAAAAGTTTTCTTCTACAGGAGTCTTCCCAGATGACCTTGCTGGTCAAGCCTCTTCTGATAAATGGATGGATTGGCAAATTAGTACTCTATGGCCATCATTACGTATCCCATTTCTTGGCCTTACCCGCGTTCCCGAGGAAGAACGTGATTACCTTGTCATCAAAAATGCTTTCCAAGAATCCAATCGACTTTTGGGTATTTTTGACAAAGTCCTTACCAATCAAGCTTTTTGCTCGGGCTCTAAATTTAATCTGGGTGACATTACTATTGCACTATGCGTTAAGCGCTGGATCATGTTGGCAGATCAGTACCCTGATAAAACAGGTCCGCGGACAGAGCTGATGCACATCAAGCGCTGGTATGAAATGATTTGCGCTAAAACCCTATTTACACAAGTAATTGAATAATGCTTAAGTTTGTTTAAATTTCTTTTGTTGGTGATCGGCGCCGATATACAGATACATAGCTGGCACCACAAATAAAGTAAACAAAGTGCCAATCGCCAATCCTGTAAAAATTACGATTCCCATCGACTGACGCCCTGCTGCACCTGCTCCCGAAGCAATCACGAGGGGCACCACGCCTAGGACCATGGCTGCAGTTGTCATCAAAATAGGGCGAAGGCGCACGCTACTTGCTTCAATAATTGCCTCAAGCTTTGTTCGTCCTGCTTGTTGAAGCTCATTCGCGAACTCAACCATCAAAATACCATGCTTACTGATTAAGCCCATCAATGTTACTAAACCTACTTGGGTATATACATTTAAGGTCGTAAAGCCTAAATTGATAAAAATTAGGGCGCCAAACAGTGCAAGTGGCACAGAGACCAAAATGACCAATGGGTCCCTAAAGCTCTCGAACTGCGCTGCTAGAACTAAAAACACAATTAATATAGCAAAGAGCATGGTGACCAAAAAACCACCAGACTCTGCTTTAAATTGCCGTGACGGCCCTGCATAGTCAACCGAGTAACCGGATGGAGCCGCTTCTTTGATGGTTTTTTCTAAAAAACCCAATACCTCCTCTTGCGAGACAAACGGTGTGCTAACACCGCTAATGGTTGCAGAGTTGAGCTGCTGAAATCGATTAATGGATTGTGGTACTACTCGACTTTGGATACTTGCGATTGTTCTCGCTTGAACCATTGCACCACTTGGGGTCTTAATGTAGTAATCCAATATCTGATCCGGATTTAATCGATCCATTTGTTTAACCTGCGGGATCACACGATACGATCGGCCTGCCACAGAGAAATAGTTAACAAATCCACCACCCAATGCGGCTGATAAGGCGTTACCCACATCTCTTTGGGTCATTCCTAGTGCGGCAACTTTCTCACGATCAATTTGCAAGACATCTTGAGGTTTATCAATTTTAAGATCAGAGTCTACAAAGAAAAACATACCGCTTTGCCTTGCTTTATCTAAAACCTGTTGGGACACCTCATTTAAATTGGTGTAGGGTTCTGTGGTGTTAATAACCACCTGCACTGGAAATCCTTGTGCGCCTGGTAAAGCAGGAAACTGAAAGGCCGCAACCCGCGTACCAGCAACACTCCCCCACTTATTTTGTAGATCTTCTTGAAACTTGGTGGCACTCCGACTACGCTCACCCCAGTCTTTCATGATCACCCCACCAAAGCTAGTTGTCGGACTAGTAATCTGGAACATCTGTTTATATTCTGGTTCTTTGCTAGCAATCTGAAAAATTTGGTCGGCATAGCCTTGCATTTGGTTGACTGTTGAATTAGGTGGTCCAGTCGCTGACATCAAAACAATGCCCTGATCTTCTGTTGGAGCTAATTCTGAACGGGCAGTAGCATAGAGATAAACAACGCCACCAAGTAATAAAGCGCCCATCACGATAATGACTTGCCAAGTTGATAAAAGATCACGCAGCGTTTCTTGATAAGAGTGGCGCACTCGCTCGAATACGGCATCAATCTTTTTGACAAAAGGTGATATTTCTTCTTCCTGCGAGAAAATTTGTGAACACATCATTGGCGATAGAGTCAAAGCTACTACGCCCGATACGGCCACCGCTCCCGCTAGCGTAAAAGCAAATTCTGTAAAGAGGGCGCCTGTTAAACCTCCCTGAAAGCCAATGGGGATATAAACCGCAATCAAGACAACGGTCATTGCCAAAATAGGATTGCCCAGCTCTCGAGCTGCGATTAAAGAAGCATCCAGAGGAGATTTACCCTCTTTCATATGACGATCAACGTTTTCAACCACAATAATTGCATCATCTACGACCAAGCCAATCGCTAATACCAATGCCAGCAAGGTCAACAAATTAATGGAGTAGCCAAGGGCTTGCATCATGAAGAAAGTGCCAATTAAGGAAAGTGGCATAGCTAGCACTGGAACGGCCACAGCTCGATAGCTACCTAAAAATAGATAGATCACAATCGTCACAATAATTAATGCCTCTAGAAGAGTTTTCACAACCTCCTCAATGGATGTATTAATAAAATCCGTAGAGTCAAATACGATTTTTGCATCTAAACCAGTGGGTAACTGCTTTTGAATATCTGGAAATGTATTGCGAATGCGTTTTGCTACATCCAATAAATTGGCATCGGGTGCAACCTTAATGCCTATAAACACCGATTGTTTACCATTGAAGGCAACATTATTGTTGTAATCTTCTGAGCCTAAAGTTACGGTTGCAACCTGCTCAAGGTAAACAATATCAGCACCATTTCGTTTAATGACTAATTTCCGAAATTCATCGAGAGAATGTAAATCAGTGCCGGCGACCAAGTCTACCGAAACCATTTGTCCTTTTGTGCTTCCGACTGGAGATAAATAATTATTGGCAGCTAACGCTGCATATACTTCGTCGGGAGAAACGCCTAAGCCTGCCATTCGATCGCGATCTAGCCATGCTCGTAAAGCAAATTTACGTCCCCCTAGGATCTCAGCATTTTGTACGCCATTGATCGAGTCCAGCTTTGGCTTCACTACGCGTAACAAATAATCCGTAATACTGTTATTGGCAATCTCATCGCTATAAAACCCCATATACATAGCAGCTGTTGATTGCCCAACTTGTACCGTCAATATCGGCTGTTGTGCTTGGGGCGGCAGTTGATTGCGGACTGAACTAATTTGCGTATTAATTTGCGTCAATGCCTTATTCGCATCATAGTTAAGCCGCAAGGTTGCTGTAATAGTTGAAACTCCACTGATACTTATTGACGATAAGTAATCAATGCCCTGTGCTTGGGCAATAGCCCCTTCTAAGGGTTGAGTAATAAAACCGGCGATGGTTTCTGGGTCAGCACCAAAGTATGCGGTTGTAATGGTTACAACCGCATTTTGGGATTGGGGATATTGATTAACCGGTAAAGAGCCAACGGCTTTTAGGCCTAGTAATAGAATTAATAAACTAACAACGATTGACAAAACTGGGCGACGAATAAAAATATCCGTCCATTGGTGCCGCGTAAAGTCCTGACTCATTGCTCTTGTGGTTTAGGATTTGGTGAGTTAGCCGGCAAGACACTATTATTAATAATAAGTGGCGTACCGTTCTTTAGCTTGAGTTGACCACTAGTAATGACAGTCATCCCTGGCTCTAAGCCTTTGATAATAGCGACCTGATCCCCCCGCGTAAGTCCTGGTGTCACAAAAATCTGTTGCGCTTCCATGATCGGCTCACCTTTTTTATTGATCCGATCTGTCTTTTTAGCAATAAACACAGTGCTGCCGTATGGGTTATAGGTCACAGCGGTTTGTGGAAGGGTTAGAAGCTGAAGTTTTTCGCCCAGATTAATGTTCACATTAGCAAACATCCCCGGTAATAACTTTTTATCTGGATTGCTAATCTGCGCTTCAATCTGAATATTACGTGTATTAAGTTCTACCTTTGGGCTAACTGCAGTAATCTTTCCTTTAAATATTGCATCCTTAAATGCGTCTGTCTGTAACTCAATTGTTTGTCCAGCCTGAATAGTTCCAGCTGAGCTTTGTGGCAAGGTGAAATCTACAAAAATTGGATCAATTGTTTGTAAGGTAAGCAGCTTATCTCCAGGATTAACATAATGACCAGGATTAATCGTCACAATGCCAACGCGCCCACTAAATGGAGCCTTCAAATTCTTTTTAGCCACTAATGCGATTTGCTGCTCCACTTGTGCACGCTTTGCTTTCATATCTGCAGTGCTGGTGTCATACACATTTTTACTAATCGCCTGAATTGCAAGCTGAGCCTTGTCTCGCTCATTAATGACTTTGGCAAGATCTGCCATCGCCTTCATTGCCTCTAGCTGCGCAAGGTCGGCTGTATCATTTAATTTGATGAGAAGATCGCCCTCTTTCACATCTAGGCCGGATTTGATTGGTACATTTAATACCAAACCACCGATTTCTGTACTTAAGTCAACCCCCCGAAATGCGCGCACATTACCAACACTTGTCATTTTCGGTTGCCACTCTTGTTTTTCAATAACCATAGTACTTACTGTTGCCGGGGGTAAACCCATACCGGCCATAAAGTGATTAAACAGAAGAGTTTTTAATTGATTAAAGGCCACGATCAGGCCAAGGAGCACAAACACCGTTATCAGCATCACAATCATGCGGCGCTTTAAGAGTGGCATCTGCATGAGAGCAGCGTATGCTTTAGTTTTTCTAAAACGGTCTCGTGGCCTCAAAGCATTGGCTAGCCATCGAAATGGCGACAATACCAAATCAAGTGTTTTTACACTCAAGAGTGTATTTTGTATCCAGGCGATGATGGTATGTATTACATTCATTGGCGCGTCTCTTGCTGGCTAATGCCTTGGTGAGGGGAAGTTTGTGTTTTCTGAGCTTGATAAGCAGGGCCAGTCCGATTCCACCAACCGCCGCCTAGGACAGCAAACAAAGCCGCGGTATTGGCAAAGCGATTGGCTTGGGCATCAATCAAACGAAACTTGGTTTGCTGATACTGTCTTTGAGCGATTAATACGGCCAAATAACTTCCTGTTCCCAATTTATATTGTTGCTCTAGTAAATTCAGATACTCTAAGGCATTCCGCTCTGCTTCCGATGCCGCTCTTAAAGCGAGAGCATCGCTTTCTAAAGCCTTTAGTGCATTAGCTACTTCCTGAAAGGCATTTAGCACAGTTGCCTGATACTGAAAGACAGCAGCCTCATTGGTTGCGATAGCGCCTCGACGCTGAGCAAGTATGGCGCCTCCCTGAAACAATGGTTGAAAGACACCTCCGGCAACCGACCAAATTGCCGCATTGGGTCCAAACAATGCGCCGGTGGTTAAAGCCTGTGATCCGATAGCCCCGCTGAGGTTAATTTGCGGCAGTAAATTAGCAGTTGCAACACCCACTAAGGCATTAGTCGATTTAATATAAGACTCTGCAGCCCTTATATCTGGACGCTGGCGAACTAACTCTGATGGTATCGATAGAGGAATTTTCTCGGGAAGATTTAATGTATTCAAATCAAATTTAGCCAGTAAGGCATTCCCTGGGAACTCGCCTACAAATACGGATAGTTGATTGCGAGTAAATGAGAGGTTCTTGTCAAGGTTGAGTAAGTCAATCTGTGAACTTGCTGCTAATGAAATTTGCGAGGTGAGATCAACCCGTGACGCAGTTCCAATTTCTAGTTGCTTTGCAATAATGTCGGCAAGATTTTTTTGAGCTTCATAGATCTCTAAATTGGATGTGTACTGAGCACGAAGTGCTGCTTCACGAATAGCAGTGGTGACGATATTAGCTGTCAGATTTAAATATGCGCCCTCAAGCTGAAATCCCGAGATCTCTGCCTGAGCTTGTGCACTTTGCACAGCGCGGCGAGCACCGCCAAAGACATCGAGGTTGTAGTTCACAGAAACAGAGGTGCTATAGACGTTATAAATACTGGGGCTACCGACCGCTTGCCCAAAGGAAGATGGATTAATTTGCTGACGGGTAGCACTTCCTCCTAAACCAAAACTGGGAAATAAAAGGGATCCAAATGCTGCATTGGCATTTTCTTGAGCAGCGCGTAATGTAGCATCTGCAGCTGCTAAATTTGGGTTACGTTTTAAAGCTTGCTTAATCAAAGCATCAAGTTCGGGCGAACGGTACAAGGCCCACCACTCGGCAGGTATATCTCCTGCGGGTTCGATACTCTGCACCGTTCCGCCCACGCTTGGCGCAGTTACTAATTGATTGCTAATAGGCTTTTCTGTAAACGAAGTGACCTTTGGTGCGTCTGGCTTCTTAAAATCAGGTCCTATTGCACATGCCCCAAGGCAAAGAGAAATAATCAATGCCAAGCCATTTTTACTAGGATATGGCATCTGGGGTTTTCAAGAAAAATATGGGGTTGCTAAACGACTTTTCACACCTAATATTTGACCACAAGGATGCTATTTAATGCGGATTTATTCCACCGTAACGCTTTTGGCCAAATTACGTGGCTTATCCACATCTGTTCCTAAGGCACAGGCAGTGTGGTAGGCCAACAGCTGCAGCGGAATGACATGCAAGATAGGAGATAAATCTCCATAGTGTTCGGGTAAGCGAATAACTCGAATACCTTCTTCAGTTTTAATTTGCGTGCCCTGATCTGCAAAAACAAATAGCTGTCCACCACGCGCTTTAACCTCTTGCATATTTGACTTAAGCTTTTCGAGTAGGGTGTCGTTAGGTGCCACCGTTACAACTGGCATTTTGTCAGTTACTAGGGCTAATGGGCCGTGTTTCAATTCACCAGCCGGATAGGCTTCTGCGTGGATATAGGAAATTTCTTTTAACTTAAGCGCTCCCTCTAGCGCGATTGGGAAATGAACCCCTCGCCCCAGAAATAGTGCGTTTTCACATTTTGTGAATAACCGACTCCAAGAAATAATCTGCGGCTCCAGTGCCAAGACCGCATGAATCGCTTGTGGTAAGTGTCGTAAATTATCGAGTGCCTTTTTCTCGGCATCTTGGAATAAGAATCCGTTTCGCTTTGCAATTGAGCAGGTCAATAAGTACAAGGCGAGTAATTGGGTAGTAAAGGCTTTGGTAGAAGCCACGCCCACTTCTGTACCAGCATGTGTTAAAAAGTGCCACCGAGTCTCCCGAACCATAGCGCTTGAGGCAACATTGCAAATTGATAAGGTCATAGAGTGACCAAGCTGCTTTGCATGTCGTAAGGCCGCCAATGTATCAGCAGTTTCTCCCGATTGTGAAACAACAATCACTAAGGTATTCGGCCTAGGAATCGATTGGCGATAGCGATACTCGCTCGCAATTTCCACTTGAGTAGGAATCCGTGCAATTTCCTCAAACCAATATTTAGCAACGCAGGCTGAGTAATAACTGGTGCCACACGCTAGGAGTAAAACCTGATCAAATGCTTCCCACTCTCTAGTATCGGCGGCAAAAAGGCTTGGTCCAAACTCAGAAATATGTGCAATTGTGTCTGAGGCTGCACGCGCTTGCTCAAAAATCTCTTTTTGCATGAAATGCTGATAGGGGCCTAATTCAACTGCTTCTGCTTGCATTGGCATTGACTTAACTTCACGATCTACTTTTTTACCATTGCAATCCCAAATGTCGTAATCACGCTCATCAAGCGCCACCAAATCTCCCTCCTCGAGGTAGATCATGGTCTGCGCTTTTCCAGCTAATGCCAATGCGTCAGATGATAGGTAATGACCATCATTGCCAAGCGCCACAATCAGGGGAGATCCTGCACGCGCACCAATTAAGCGCTTTGGCTCTGTTTGAGAAATGACTGCAATCGCATAGGCTCCCTTTAACTGCAAAATACTCGCAGCTACAGCCTCTCTTAAATCAGGCTTAGCCAATTTCACATACTCGCAATGGACTAAGTGCGCGATGACCTCGGTATCAGTCTCCGAACTAAACTGATACCCAGCAGTAATCAGTTGTTCACGCAACGGCTCATAGTTCTCAATAATTCCGTTATGTACCAGCGCAATTAAATTATTCGAGATATGGGGGTGTGCGTTCTGCGTATCAGGTTTACCATGAGTCGCCCAACGAGTATGTGCAATACCAATATGCCCATTGAATTCACTGGCCTGTTTTGCTAAATCAGCCACACGCGCTGTTGTTCTCGCTCTTTGCAGAGGATGACTGGGTTTGCTTGTATCAATTACTGCAAAACCGCATGAGTCATAGCCTCGATACTCTAGGCGTCGTAGACCCTCAATTAAGGTATCAACTACATTACTTTTAGAAACTGCGCCAACAATTCCGCACATAGATTATTTCTTTGCTTTGCTAGATTTAGGCTTGATCTTAATGGGCCGTTGCCAGTCTAAGGAGACTTGCTTAGCACGCGATACCGTTAATTTTCCAGCAGGAGCGTCTTTGGTTAAGGTGGTCCCCGCTCCTAAGGTGGCTCCCTTGCCTACTTTCACAGGTGCTACTAGCTGTGTATCAGACCCAATGAATGCATCATCCTCAATAATCGTTTGGTGCTTATTGACACCATCGTAGTTACAGGTAATGGTGCCAGCACCAATATTGACGCGCGCCCCGACGATCGAGTCGCCCACATAGGCGAGATGATTCGCTTTACTCTGTGCTGCAATCCTTGTATTTTTAACTTCGACAAAATTACCAATATGAACTTCGTTCGCCAATATCGTACCCGGTCGAATACGCGCATAGGGCCCCACTCGGGCATCAACACCAATTTGTGCTCCATCGATATGCGTAAAAGCTCCAACTTCGGTATTGGCCCCAATTTGACTATCTTTGATGACGCAATACGGGCCTATATGAACTCCATTTGCTAATTGAACGCGACCTTCAAATACACATCCGATATCGATCCATACATCTTGTCCACAAACAAGTTCACCCCGAATATCGATACGCTCAGGATCAAATAAAGTAACGCCTAATTCTAATAAGGCGGCTGCTTGTTGTTTTTGTAATTGCCGCTCTAACGAAGCTAACTGATCACGACTATTGACCCCTAAAATCTCATACTCATTCTTTGCTTGCGAGGTTCGTATGGGAATACCATCACGCACAGCCATGGCAATCACATCAGTTAAGTAATACTCCCCTTGGACATTTTTAGTCCTTAAGCTCTTCAGCCATTTTGGTAACGAGTCGGTGGGCAGAACCATAATGCCCGTATTAATTTCGGCGATTCCCTTAATACTTGAACTGGCATCTTTTTCTTCAACGATTGCACTTACCAATCCATCTTGATCGCGCACAATTCGTCCATATCCTATTGGATTTGCCATATTTTGGGTTAATAAGCCAAGAGCTGACCGCTTAGAGCGAACTCCATCAGCTAAGCGTATGAGGAGTTGAAGCGTATCTTTAGTGATTAATGGCACATCACCGTATAACACTAGAGTTGGTAATTCTTTATTTAATCTAGACAGAGTCTGCAAGAGTGCGTGACCGGTCCCCTTTTGCTCTTTTTGTAACACTGTTTTAACCACTTTAAAGCGTGGGTCACGAACTGCTAAATCATCTAGAAATGAACTGACATGCTCTGCCCCATGTCCAATAACCACTATCGGCTCTGCCCCTCTTATTAAAGAAATTGCAGTTTCTAAAACATGTTCCAACAGGGGTTTACCTGCCAAAGGTTGTAAAACCTTGGGCAAAGCCGATTTCATGCGCTTGCCTTGGCCTGCTGCTAGTATCACAATATTCATAGCCATAAGTATAGGGCTTGAGACAGGTTAATAAGAATGCTCTTGAGCTGTTAAGTTAAGACTTCTCAACAAATGAAACAGGAAATTGAGTTTGCTCGGTCAAGGCACATATATCTTCACCCTCGTCAATAGCCAAATCTCCCTCGAGGTTCATTCCCAGTTCACTAAGGTCTTGATGAATCTCTAAATCTTGAAAGTTAAAAGCATTTGGATCCATTAGATGCGAGGGAACGATGTGATGCATTGCCCGAAAAATATTTTCAACGCGACCCGGAAATTGTTTCTCCCAATCCCGCAAAAGCTTCTTCATCGTTGCTCTTTGTAAATTAGGTTGACTGCCACATAGATCACATGGAATGATGGGGAAGTTCATCATGGTGGCATAGCGCTCTATTAATTTCTCTGGAACATATGCCAGCGGACGAATCACGATGTGCCGTCCATCGTCAGAACGCATTTTTGGTGGCATCCCTTTGAGCTTCCCTGCAAAAAACATATTTAGTAATAGAGTCTCTAAAATATCACCTCGGTGATGTCCTAAGGCTATCTTGGTAGCCCCAAGTTCATCTGCAACGCGATACAAAATACCGCGTCGCAAACGCGAACATAAACCACAGGTTGTTTTTCCTTCTGGGATTACTCGCTTGACAATACTGTACGTGTCTTGCTCTTCAATATGAAATGTAATATTGAGTTGTTTTAAGTAATTAGGAAGTATTTCTGCAGGAAAGTTAGGCTGCTTTTGATCTAAGTTCACTACCACGATCTCAAAAGAGATTGGCGCACGTTCGCGTAACTTTATCAAAATATCCAATAGAGTGTAGCTGTCCTTGCCGCCTGATAAACACACCATTACCTTATCGTCATTTGCGATCATGCCAAAGTCAGCAATAGCCTGTCCCACTAAACGAGATAATTTTTTATCTAATTTATTTTCTTCAAATACTTGCTTACGTGTATCAACCATGACGAATGTTAGTAATATAGTCTATCTAATTCGACTTTTTAATCTTAAATACCTCTACACCCACTTCCTCGCAATCGGGATAGACATCAGGTTTTGCTGTACTGACTCTGGCGGCCATCACACTGGGGTGCTCTAAAACTGCCTGCACAATATCGTCACATAAGGTCTCTTGCAGATGAATATGGCCTCTTTGGACTCGCTGAGTAATTGTTTTACGAATAAAGTCATAATCTAATACCTCATCTAGACGATCGTACTTTGGCGTATTTTGTTCAAGAGGAACATAGAGATCCACATTAAAAATCACACGCTGTTCAGCTTTTTTTTCATAATCATGTACTCCGATATTGATATAAGTCTCATAATTTTTTAAAAAAAGACGGCGACAATGTATTAGGCTTGGGTGAGATAAAAGGGAGTGCATGCTGACCTTATTGAATATTAAACATGACATCGCGCTGCGACGGAATTAAATGTTGACCGCCATCGACATAAATAGTTGTACCTGTAATTGCCTTTGCATTCGCAATAAAGAGTGCGGCCTGTGCAATATCATCTGGGCTTGATGAATATCCCATGGGAGTCATTTGATGCGCTTGCAAAAACTCTGCTTCTGTTTGTTTGCCAGATGGTAATGTAATCCCTGGGGCTAAACCAACCGAGCGTAAAGTAGGGGCAAAATCGAGTGCCATCATTTCGGTGGCTGTTAATAGTGCGCTCTTTGACAAGGTATACGAAAAATAATCTGGATTTAAATTAATTAACTTTTGATCCAATAATTGAATGGTGACAGGAACCAGTTCATCGTTTCGTGGAGGCTGCCTTTGAAGATGGTGAAACATTTCCTGTGCCAACAAGACGGGAGCTGCCAGATTAACTTGCATATTGCGCACGAGGCCGGCCTGGGAAAGAATATGCGCTTCCTGGCTAGGTCGGTCGTATTCAAAAACAGATGCGCTATTAATTAAGCAATCAATTCTGCCAAATTGATCAACGCCCGCTTGGAACAAAGCCTTCATTGAGTCTGGCTCAGCCAAATTAGCCTGAACTGCAATTGCCTGAACCCCTAAAGCCTTTATCTGCGACAGTGTTTCTAGGGCGGCCTGCTTCGAGCTGCCATAGTGCAACACCACATTCCAGCCCGCTTTAGCAAAGTGCAAAGTAATTACTTTACCCAAGCGCTTAGCCGCTCCAGTAAGCAAAACGGTACGATTCGAGGATGTCTTTAAACCTTCCACCTAAACTCTCTTAGACTAACGAGCTATGGATATTAACCTGACCCAGCCCGAAGAGGAGCGTTTAGCCTCCATGATGGCTAAAATTTGCCAGGAAATTAAGCAAAATGGGGGGTATATGCCTTTTTCTAGGTATATGAATATGGCTCTTTACGACCCTAAATTAGGCTATTACTCGGCTGGACTAGAAAAGTTTGGGTTAGCAGGTGATTTCATCACCGCTCCTGAAATTAGTCCTTTTTTTGGTCAAACTATCGTTAATACTGTCTTGCCTATCCTCGAAAAGTTTAAGCAGCAAGGCCTGCCTACCCGTATTCTCGAGTTCGGTGCGGGCACAGGTAGCCTTGCAAAATCAATTTTGATCGAGTTACATCGACGTGGGTTTGATCTCGATGAATACCAAATGATCGAGCTCTCGCCAGATCTCACTAAACGTCAACAATCTCTCTTGCAGGATGTCTGCCATCAAAATAAAATTCATACGCAGTGCAACTGGTTAAGCTCATTCCCGGATCACATTGAGGGGGTGATCTTGGCCAACGAGGTACTCGATGCTATTCCATGTGAGCGGATTTGTCTGCATAACGATACTTGGCATCATCTTGGTATTGCAGTCACACCTCATGCTTCACCATTTTTACTAAAAGATTCTGTAGGGCCAGCCTTGAGTACCACCGAGCTTAATGACCTGTCTCCAGTATTACGAAATACACAGGCATTTTCTGATGGCTACACCACAGAATTTCATCCTCAAGTACAAGCTTGGCTCAGAGCGTTGACTGACAGACTAGAATGCGGCATATTATTAATCATTGACTATGGCTTTCCTGAGCAAGAATACTATCATCCCCAACGTCAAGACGGGACCTTAATGGCTCATTATCAACATCAGGCTTTAAGTAATGTATTACAACTTCCGGGCATTTGCGACATCACATGCCATATTGAATGCTCTAGACTATTGCGACTATTAGAAAAGAGTATCCACGGTGAGCTTTTTTACTCAAGCCAAGCGTCTTATCTGCTTGACGCAGGAATTACTGAACTGGTTCTAGAAAAATCAGACCCGCAAGATGTTGAACACTTTATCCCGATTTCGAATGCGCTACAGAAGTTATTATCGGAAGCAGAGATGGGCGAACTTTTCAAGGTAATTGCTTTTGGAAAAAATCTTACGCAACTAAAACTTCGATTAACCCAGTTGCCTGGCTTATCTGGTCGTAATCGTGTTTACTGATCTAAAGCCTGTGAAATAGCCATTAATCGTGCATGCACTACCGCTTGATGGATTTGCTCACCAAGATTACTGCTCGAACCTTGCTGACTAATCTTTGCTGCAATTTGACCACCATCAACCTGTAGCGCAGCATTTAATAATTTTGGCCAATTGGCAATTCCGACTCCTATACTTTCAAATAACTTCATTACCTCAGTAAAGCGAGCTGGCTTGCGCCACACATCGGTACGATTAAATAAATCGAGCACAATTTGAGGACTCAAAATGAACTCACGGCACTCTTCAAATTCAGCCATAGTAAAACAATACTCAGTAATATCATTTGGTATCCTTAACTCATCCCCCCAAGCGCCAATCTCTTCTGGCTTTAGTTTCTTTAAGAGAATTGCTAGACGTTTATCTAGCTCAGGGTGGATAGTAACAACCTGATTTAATTGGGTAAGCATTTCTTCTCTGCTGCTTATGTTCCGCCATTGAACGGTAAATGCAGTTGGCCAAATTTCCTCTAGTGCACCACATTCCTCAAGAACATCGATAAAGCGTTCGGGCGCCTGGGATCTAAGTGCTCTTGCAAGCTCTTGCCAAATTCTCTCTTTAGATAAAGTCGTTAGCTCACTCTTGCCCACCATGTACTTCATGATGGCAAGGGTCTCTGGCGCTATCATGAATGTTGGAAAACGCGCAGCAAATCGAGCGACTCGCAATACTCGTAGAGGGTCTTCTGAAAAAGCATCGGAGAGATGTCGAAATATACCTTGCTCTAAATCTACTTTGCCCTGATAGGGATCAATGAGATGGCCAACTAGTTCACCGCTGGCATTTACTTCTTGGGCCATCGCATTAATCGTCAAGTCACGTCGTTTAAGATCATCCTCAAGCTGAATGCTTGGATCTGCATGGAAAACAAAGCCTTGATGCCCTGGAGCAGTTTTACGCTCTGTTCTGGCAAGGGCATACTCATGCTGGGTTTGTGGGTGCAGAAAGACTGGGAAATGACTGCCAACTGGACGAAATCCGTTTGCAAGCATTTCCTCTACCGAAGATCCGACCACCACATAATCGATATCGTGAACTGGCAACCCAAGTAGGCGATCACGTACCGCTCCACCAACCTGATAAATCTTCAAGCAATTAGACTTTCTAAGCGTTGTTTAGCAATTCCAAAGTCTTCACTTAAGGCATCGCGGCCACCAAGGGGCAATATATTGGGAATACTCATTGAGGCAATATTATCTCGGGACATTAGCGTGGGTCCGGGACCAAACTCAAAGGCAACTGCCTGGAGGTATCCGACCCAATTTGGTAAAGAAATGACTGGATTCTTTTTACCCGCTTTGCGAATTGCAAATCGTACTAAGTCTTCCATACTAAATACCTCGGGTCCAACCAACTCATAAATTCTATGAATAGTACGCGGATCCTCTATGGCCATTACAAACGCTTTGGCTACATCATTGACACTCACAGGTTGGAAAAGAGCTTTGGTATTGGCCAATGGAATTACTGGAAATAACTTGGCTAAACTCACAAAGGTGTTTATAAATTGATCCTGTGTTCCAAAAACAACCGATGGTCTAAAGATGGTCCAATCCAGACCGCTGTCCTCTACACACCGCTCACCATCGCCCTTGCTTCTCTGATACATCGATGGGCCTTGAGAATGCGCCCCTAAAGCACTCATATGCAAATAGCGTTTTAGACCAAATGCTTTCATCTCCTGAAGAAGCATTTGGGGAAGATCTACATGAGCCTTTTTAAAACCGGGGCCATATGGATCACCCGTTTTGTCATGCAGAATCCCAACTAAATTAATGACCGTAGCGCCTGGTTTTAACTCTGCGAGCAGCCCCTGAATCGCCTCGCGATGATTGATATCGGTCTCAACAAGAGTGGCACTTGGCAGTAAGCGCAGATCGCGCACGGCACTATAACGTCTAGATGGTATTAGGACCGAAAACCCTTTTTGCTGCAACTGCTGAGCAATGGTTTTTCCAATAAAACCACTTCCGCCAACGAGTAAAACATCGTGTTTCATGGTAACTCACTTAACACGGCTGTTTTAGGCTGAATAGTACCAAGGCGCTGTTTCATGGTGCTCGACTTTCCATCCATTAAAAGTGAATAATACGTTGCATTGGCCAGAACATTTTTTACATAAGTGCGAGTCTCATTAAATGGAATGGATTCGACAAAGATAGCACCTTCCGTTGATTGCGTTAATTTCTCACGCCAAGACTTTGGTCTAGACGGGCCTGCATTGTATGCAGCTGAGGCCAGTACCCAAGAACCATCGAGGTCTTGTAGCACCATATTAAGGTAGTGGCTACCCAAAGTTAAATTCGTCTGGGTATCTTTTAGTCGCTCATTGGTATACGAGTTCATCCCAATTTTTTTGGCAACATACTTAGCGGTATTGGGCATGACCTGCATGAGGCCCGAAGCACCTACCGAAGAGGAGGCGTTTGTAATAAAGCGTGACTCTTGCCGAATTAGACCGTATACCCATGCCAGGTTTAGATCAATATTTTTGGCGATCGGACTCAATTGCTCTTTAAATGGTGTGGGGTAACGCAATGAAAAGTCATGCTCCCCTTTTGTGCGATCTGCCGTATTAACAGTCCGATCATAAAGGTGAATCCGTTTGGCATATTCTGCCGCTGCCAATAACTGCTTATCGCCCATACTACGCAACTCCCAATTCCACTCGCGATTTCCTTCAAATCGCAAATTCATGGCATAAAAACGCTCGCCCCGAACAAACCCATTACGTACTGCCATTCCTTTGATTTCTGATTCGCTCACTTTGACTTTAGCAGGAATCAATATTGGCTTTCCAAGCTCTTCCCGGGCCAATTGTCCATAAAAGTTGTATTGGTCCTCTAACTCTTTAAACTGGAGATTGGCTAATTCTGAATTGCCTAGCTCTTTATAGGCTCTACCGTACCAATAGGTCCATGCGGGATCCCTTTGTCTTACTGCGGGATTCATTTTCTCAATCGTGTCTTTGGTTAATTGCCAATCGTGGGCACGTAAGGCAGTACGCACTTTCCACTCTTGGCTCTCAGTTGATAAGAAGGCATCAAAACCTAGCTGCTGTTGTCGACGGTAAGCATCGATCGCATTACGGTCCAAACGTTTTGCTAAAAATTGACCAATAACTGCCCAAGCCAATGCTTGATCCTCTTTGCTAAAGCGCGTGTTGGACTGTAAGAATTCGCGATAAGTCTTGCTGGCATCCGTACGTGCAGACCGCACTACCGCTGCAATTGGATCCTCGCCTCCGATCCGCTTTCCAATAGTCTCTAAATTCATTTCGGCAGCAGAGCGCCCTAACGCTTTTGCCTGACCTATTGTCAGCCCTTTAGCCTGCACAAGCATGGGAACTAACTCTTGACATGCTAAGCCGAAATTACGTGGATCGATCATGGTTTTTAAAGCATCTTCCCCGATGCGTTTTGGATCTTCTTGCTTTGCAAGTCGCGATTGCAATGCATAGCATTTCACATTAGTGTCGTCATCAAGCATAAAGAGTGGATACTCCTTATCAAATTGCTGCCAATCTTTTCGTTTACCAAGAACGAGTAACCAATCATTGCGTAATCGATCAGCAATAGCAGTACTGTCATAAGTCTTTAAAAAAGCATGCACCTCTTCATCCACAATCGTATCGGCACGCGCCTCATTGCCCTTATCAAACATTTGTGGCTTTATACGAAAATAGCGGATGTAGTCTGTATAGGGATAGTTCACCAATGTGGCTGCTAGCTGCCCACTCCGAACCACATCATTCTTTCTGGCCGCATCACGTAACTCAATAAATGATTTATCTGCTTCGCTAAGCTCATAAGACTCTGATAGATTATGTTGCGCTTTAACCTTATTGGGTGATTTGGCAAAGCCGGGCTGCCAGAGTCCGAGATTAAGAACTAGAACGCAAGCCAAAAAGGCAAAAGTGTGTTTTGCTGATTTTGGGGTAAATAAATTTTTGGACATCCTTCTATTTTCCCTCGATAATTGAATCCATGCACACCCCAATTGATCTAGTTCGCCGCAATTTATTATCTACTCGAGCTAAGTTTATAAAAAGTCCGAACTTTGAAGGAGATAACTTAGGTCTTTTAAGCAATGTTGAGGATTTCCTCTCCAATATTTGCTCAGACTATCATTCAATTGCCTTTTGTTGGCCGTATAAAGATGAGCCAAATTTAATCAAATTGCTTTTATGGTGGCGCAAATCAAACCTGAAGCGAATGCTACTGCTTCCCAAAATTGAAATTAATAAAACAATGCGCTTTTATAGTTGGTCAGAATCTGATCAACTAATTAATAATCGCTTTGGAATCCCTGAGCCTGACCCCAATTCAAAAAATTGTTTTTTGGTGAACCCTGATTGCATCCTAATTCCCTGTGTTGGATGGGGCTTTTATCAGAACCAATACTGGCGGCTAGGTTATGGCGGTGGTTATTTTGACCGAACTATATTTAATCTAAAAAATGAGGGTCATTTATTTAAAACAGTAGGAATTGCGTACGATTGGCAAAAGCTAAATCATGATCTTTGGAGGCCCCAAGATCATGATCAACCACTTGATTATATTTTGACAAATTCCTCTATTTATCCCAAAGTTTGAATTTAACTCAGGATTTGGTTAACTTAAGATTTTTTGTAATTCGGAGGGTGGGTTCAGCCTGATTTAATGAGTAAAAATGCAATCCGGGCACTCCGGAAGCAATCAATTTTTCACATAAATTGGTGACAACCTCTTCACCGAAGGCTTTTATTGAAAGAGTATCGTCACCAAATGACTGGAGCCTAAGTCTTACCCAACGAGGAACTTCGGCGCCACAGGCGTCAGAAAATCGCAACAATTGAGCGCTACTCGTTATGGGCATGATACCCGCAACAATTGGAACATCAACACCCCGACGACTCACCTCGTCTACAAATCGAAAATACGCGTCGCAATTAAAAAAATATTGTGTAATAGCAGAGTTTGCGCCTACGCGAACTTTCTGAACAAAAAAATCAATATCTTTTTCTGGCGACTTTGCTTGAGGGTGTGACTCTGGGTAGGCTGCCACTTCTATATGAAACCAGTCTTGCGTTTGGCTTCGAATATACTCAACCAATTCATTGGCATGATGAAACTCTCCATATTGCCCCATTCCCGATGGCAGATCCCCCCTTAAAGCAACCATTTTCTTTATGCCAAGCTCTTTATAGTGGCTTAAGAGCTCCGCTACCAAAGCACGGGTATTTCCAACGCAAGATAAATGCGGAGCAACCACATCACCAGCCCCATGAATCATGCGCACCGTCTGCAATGTGCCAGCTTGGGTCGAGCCTCCAGCGCCATAAGTAACAGAATAAAAAGCTGGATTGAGCTGCGCGTTATATTGCTGCCTAATTTTCTCTAATCGATCTAAGCCGTCTGTTGTTTTTGGTGGAAAAAACTCAATACTAATTTCCATGATTATTTGTCCGCATTAATAACGATAGGTTTCTGGCTTAAATGGACCCTCTTTTTTCACACCAATATAAGAGGCTTGTTGATCATTTAGTTCTGTTAGTTGTGCATTAAGCTTCTTAAGCTGTAAACGCGCCACCTTTTCGTCTAAATGCTTTGGTAGGGTGTATACGCCCACTGGATACTTAGTGGTACCTGCTGCCCCCCACAGCTCAATCTGCGCAATCACTTGATTTGCAAATGATGAGCTCATCACATAAGACGGATGGCCTGTACCACAACCCAAATTCACTAAACGGCCTTTTGCCAAAATAATCAGGCGTTTTTCAGGGGCACCGTTGGCTGCTGGGAATATGACATGATCCACTTGAGGCTTAATTTCTTCCCAAGTATATTTTTCAATCCCCGCAATATCGATTTCATTATCAAAGTGACCGATATTACAAACAATTGCCTGATCTTTCATCTTCTTCATATGATCGTGCGTAATCACGTGATAATTACCCGTAGCAGTCACAAATATATCCGCTTTATCAGCTGCATAGTCCATCGTTACCACACGATATCCTTCCATCGCAGCTTGTAATGCACAGATGGGGTCTACCTCTGTAACCCATACTTGAGCAGAGAGGGCACGCAAGGCTTGAGCAGAGCCCTTACCGACATCACCATAGCCCGCGACCACCGCGACCTTGCCGGCAATCATCACATCCGTAGCGCGCTTAATCGCGTCTACTAAAGACTCGCGGCAACCATATAAGTTATCAAACTTACTCTTGGTCACAGAGTCATTCACATTAATCGCCGGAAAGCGAAGTTCGCCCTTAGCATGCATTTGATAGAGGCGATGTACGCCCGTGGTTGTCTCTTCAGTGACTCCATTTACCTTGGCTAATCGGGTAGAGTACCAAGTAGGATCGACTGCTATCTTGCCCTTTATGGCCGCAAACAAAATGCGCTCTTCCTCGCTCGTGGGATGATTAAGAACAGCCTGATCTTTTTCTGCTTTGGTCCCAAGATGCAACAGTAAGGTAGCGTCGCCGCCATCATCTAAGATCATGTTGGTGAAACCACCATCAGCCCATTCAAAAATCTTATGGGTGTAATCCCAGTACTGCTCTAGGGTCTCACCTTTGATTGCAAATACGGGTGTGCCATTGGCCGCAATTGCTGCTGCTGCATGGTCTTGGGTCGAGAAAATATTACAAGAAGCCCAGCGTACTTCGGCTCCCAAGGCTTCAAGGGTTTCAACCAACACAGCGGTTTGAATGGTCATATGCAAGGAGCCGGTAATACGAGCACCCCGAAGCGGTTGTTTTGCTGCAAACTCTTCACGAATGGCCATGAGGCCTGGCATTTCGGTTTCGGCGATCTTAATTTCTTTTCGACCAAAGTCAGCTAAATTAATATCGGCAATGGCGTAATCGCTACCGAGTTTGATATCTGTAATGGTGTTCATACAAGCTCCAGCTAAAGATCGTCAAGCGGAGCAAGTTCAAGAAACTCGCTAACCAATTGACAATAGGGTTAGCGAGCGCGGTTGCAATGAAGTTACCAAGTAACTCCCCTCCAAGCCTGGGAGGCGCATATAAATCACGGCCCCTTGCAACGCTCCTTGAAGGAATACTTAAATTGTAAACAAGTTTTCGGCTAGATGCCTGCTGCCGCCTTAAGTGCCGCAGCCTTATCTTTGCGTTCCCACGTAAATTCAGGCTCCTCACGCCCAAAATGGCCATAAGCAGCTGTTTTTTTATAGATTGGTCGCAACAAATCTAGCATCTTGACAATACCCTTAGGCCGAAGGTCAAAGTGCTCTGATACCAATTTCGCAATTTGCTCATCGGGGATCTTGCCAGTTCCAAAGGTGCTTACCATCACCGAAGTGGGGCGCGCCACACCAATTGCATACGAGATCTGGATTAGGCACTTACTGGCAAGGCCTGCGGCTACCACATTCTTAGCAACATAACGGCCTGCATAGGCTGCTGAACGGTCCACCTTAGAAGGGTCCTTGCCCGAGAAAGCGCCGCCCCCATGCGGTGCAGCACCGCCATAGGTATCTACAATAATTTTGCGCCCTGTTAAGCCGCAATCGCCCTGTGGACCACCAATGACAAAGCGACCCGTGGGATTTACCAAGTATTTGATATCACCCTTAATCAAGTTATTTGGCAATACTGGCTTAATGATTTCTTCAATCACAGACTCGCGTAATTTCTCTAAAGGAATATCAGCAGAGTGCTGAGTGGAGAGAACCACGGTATCAATCGAATCGGGCTTGCCATTGACATAGCGCAATGTAACTTGGGACTTTGCGTCAGGGCGTAGCCAATTTAAACGACCATCACGCCGTAATTGCGATTGCCGCTCTACCAAACGATGCGATAGAAAAATAGGAAGAGGCATTAATTCGGGGGTCTCATCGCAAGCGTAACCAAACATTAAACCTTGATCGCCTGCCCCTTGATCTAAGCCATCGTCGTGGGCTTTATCCACACCCTGAGCAATATCAGGGCTTTGCTTATCATAAGCCACCAACACGGCGCAGCCTTTGTAGTCAATGCCGTAATCAGTATTGTCATAGCCAATTTCTCGCAAGGTATTACGTGCTACCTGGATGTAATCAACATTTGCATGGGTCGTAATTTCGCCAGCCAAGACTACTAATCCGGTGTTGCAAAGTGTTTCTGCCGCAACACGCGCTTTAGGGTCTTGAGTCAAGATCGCATCAAGAATTGCATCAGAAATTTGGTCTGATACTTTATCAGGGTGACCTTCAGAAACCGACTCTGAGGTAAAGAAATAATCGTTTGCCATTCTATTCTCCATTTCTAGGGCACTGACAACTTCACGTGCCGGGGAATACAACGGCGACGATTTAGCAGATTTTTTTAATTCGCCCCGCAAGTTGTCTTTAACTCGGCGAATTTTCCTATCTTAGCAGAATCTACTAAAAAAGTTAATTTCCTGATTTAATTGAATATCATTAGAGAATGTTTAAGTTCATATTGCACCTAATGCTTATGGGGATTGGTTCCCTTCCTCTTTGGTTGGCGCAACTGCTAGGTGGCTGTGGGGGAATTATTGCCCTCCTCTTCTCCAAACAATTTCGAGAGATCTTTAATAAAAACTATAGCCGCGCCATGGATTTAAACGGCATTAAGCAAAGGCCGTTAATGGCTGCTGCAGCTTCGGGCATGTTGTTTATGGATAGTTTATGGATTTGGTACAACCCAGAAAAAGCGTTAACTAAAACGCAATTTATAAATTGGGAGATGGTCGAAAGAACTATGCAGCACGGCAGGGGACTAATTATATTGTCGCCCCACCTAGGTGGCTTCGAAATTATTCCTCGTTACATTGCACAGCAATTTCCTGCAACGATTATGTTTAGGCCTGCGCGCCAAGAATGGCTTAATGAAATTGTTGTTTTGGGAAGGGCATATCCTAATATGAACTTTGTTCCTGCAAATCTTCAGGGGGTCAGAGCTATGACGAGAACCCTAAAAGAAGGGGGTGCTATTGCACTTCTTCCCGATCAAGTTCCAAGTAGTGGCGATGGAGTATGGGCCTCTTTTTTTAACCAAAATGCCTATACAACTACCTTACCTGCTAGATTAGCCAATCGCAATCAAACGCCGGTTATCCTGTTTTCTGCAATTCGCAAATCGCTCGGTCAGGGTTGGCTAGTAGAGGTTCGTTTACTGGAGCCTTTTTCAGAGAGTTCTGAAGTAGCTGCGGTGCAAATGAATCAAGCGATCGAGGAAGCTATCCTTAAAGCGCCCGAACAATTTATTTGGTCGTATAACCGCTACAAACATCCTGAAGGCGCACCGCTACCCCCACAAAACTAATTTGTATGATGAACTGGTTGCACACCTTTTTTAATTACATTGCTCTAAGCATCCTTAGGCTGTTCGCCTTTGTTCCATACTCCTGGACCGTACAAATTGGTTATGCCTTAGGCTCCTTATTTGGATGCTTACCGCATCAGCGGAAGCGGGTAGTCCTTAAAAATCTTAGCCTATGCTTTCCAGAATTAAGCGAAGAAGAAATTAAGCGCTTGGCGGCCGAGCACTGGCGTCTATTTGGCCGCAGCGTTTTAGAGCGCAGTCGAATCTGGCTTGGCTCCGCTGAGCAGATTTTTTCATTAGTTGATTTACAAGCCGATATTCCCTTGGGGGATAATAAAGCTCGTATTTTAGTGATTCCTCATTTTGTAGGTTTTGAGTCTGGCTTCATGGCCTTATCTGCTATGGCTCAAAAAAATGGTTGGCAAACTGGGGCAGGTCTTTATCAAAACATGAAGAACCCATTCTTCAATCAAAAAATCATCAAGTGGCGCAATCGCTTCGGAGCAAAATCCATTAATCGGCAAAATCGTTTATTTGACTTAATTCGTGAGATTCGTAAAGGTAATTTTGTCGTGATTGCTCCCGATATTGACCTAGGCCCCAAAGACTCTGTATTTGTTCCTTTCTTTGGGATTCAGACCAATACCATTACGGCAATTTCACGCTTAGCCAGGGCCTGCAATGCAGAGGTCTGCCTGATGATCACGACCTTAAATACTGATCGCAATAAGTACATCTGCCACATTGAGCGTGCTCTTGAGCACTTTCCAAGCGATGATCCTGTGGCTGATACCGCTCGTCTTAATCGCTGCATTGAGGATGAGATTCGTCAACGACCGGCCGAATACTACTGGGTACATAAACGCTTTAAATATCGTCCACCTGGTGAAGCAAACTTGTATGATTAGACTTTCATTACAACGATCTCACTATGCGTAAACTACGCTTTACCAAAATGCACGGTGCTGGCAATGACTTCATCGTGATTGATGGTACGACACAGAATCTAAGTCAACTCGATCCTTCGCTATGGCGCAAACTTGCTCATCGCCAACTCGGGATTGGTGCTGATCAAATTTTGCTAGTTGAGAAAAGTGGCGCGCCTGGAGTGGACTTTAAGTATCGTATTTTTAACGCGGATGGCGGTGAAGTAGAGCAATGCGGTAACGGCTCGCGTTGTTTTGTACGCTTTGTGCACGATCAGGGGCTGAGCACGAAAACTGAGATTCGAGTAGAGGTAGCACACACCATTCTGACCCTAAAACGTATTGATGAACATCGGGTTGAGGTTGACATGGGTCCGCCAATTTTTAATCCTACCCTGATCCCGTTTAATCCCTCAGGACTTACCAGCAAGCAAGAAATGCGTGAGACCTTATATGCGCTAAGCCTTTCTCACCATAGCGGGGCTCATGCTGATTGGATTGCTGTGTTATCCATGGGCAATCCTCATGCGGTACAAATTGTTGAGGATCTTGAGAGTGCCCCCGTGCAGATCGATGGGCCGTTGATTGAGTCACATCTAGCATTTCCAAAGCGTGTTAATGCAGGATTTATGCAAATCATTAATCGTCACGAAATTAAATTGCGCGTCTATGAACGCGGTGCCGGCGAAACCTTATCCTGCGGCACCGGTGCTTGCGCTGCCGTTGTATCTGGAATTCAGCGTGGTCTACTCGACTCTCCAGTGCGCGTTCATACGCGTGGTGGAGAACTACAGATTACTTGGGATGGCTTTGGTTCTCAAGTTATACCGTCTGTCATGATGAGCGGTCCTACGCAAACTGTTTTTCAGGGCGAGATTGATCTAGAGACTCTCTAAAAATATCATTGAGTTAAACCCCGTAGCGGCTTCGGTAAGTCTGCACGGCTGGTAAATATCGCTGAAGATCACCATCTTTTGATTGTTGTAAGTAGGCCATCACACTATTTAGGTTTGCAATCGCAATCACGGGCAAGCCAAATTCTTGATGAACGCTTTGAACCGCAGAATATGCGCCCACATTATCAGCGTCACCAGATTTCTCCATGCGATCAAGCGCTATTAATACTGCACAGGGCTCTGCTCCGGCTGTCTTAATCTGTTCAACCGACTCGCGCACCGAGGTTCCTGCCGAGATGACGTCATCAATAATGACCACCCGCCCCGTTAAGGGTGCGCCAACAATGTTGCCGCCTTCGCCATGATCCTTCGCTTCCTTGCGGTTATATGCAAATGTCGTATTACGATTTAACTGGGCCAAGGCAATGGCGGTGCTGGCCGCTAAAGTAATGCCTTTATAGGCAGGGCCATACAACATATCAAAACTTATCCCCGATTGAATGAGAGCACGTGCATAGAACTCACCCAAGCGTCCCAAGCGTGCGCCATCATAAAAAAGTCCGGCATTGAAGAAATATGGTGATACTCGTCCCGCCTTCGTTTTAAACTCTCCAAAAGACAAAACCTTTGCCTCTAGTGCAAAGCGAATAAAGTCAAACGGATCTTGCTCGGAATTTAAATTCATAGGCCTTTATGTTACGCATCATTTCCGCCAATCTCAATGGAATTCGCTCCGCCGCCAAAAAAGGGTTTATGGAGTGGCTAAACCATCAATCTGCTGATTTTATCTGTGTGCAAGAACTCAAAGCGCAAGAAGTCGACCTTGCCCCTGAAATCCTTTCTCCGCATGGGCTTAATGCCTACTTTCACTATGCCGAAAAAAAAGGGTACAGCGGCTCAGGCATCTTTACGCCCCATGCCGTCGAGCATATGCAATTAGGATTTGGCAATCCTGAGTTTGATGCAGAGGGCCGTTATGTCGAAGTTCAGATTGGTCAACTCTCTGTAATCTCCGTCTATATGCCCTCAGGCTCAAGCTCCCCAGAGCGCCAAGAGGCAAAGTTTCGTTTCTTGGATGCCTTCTTGCCGCATCTAATCCAGCTCAAAAAGAGTGGGCGCCAAATTCTGCTGTGTGGTGATGTCAATATTGCACACCACGAAATCGATTTAAAGAACTGGAAAGGTAATCTAAAGAACTCGGGGTTCTTGCCCGAAGAACGTGCTTGGCTCACAAATCTATTCTCAGAGCAAGGCTATGTAGATGTATATCGGCAATTAGAGCCGGATGCCAGCGATACTTGTTATACCTGGTGGAGTCAACGCGGTCAGGCTTATGCAAAAAATGTAGGCTGGCGTATTGACTATCAAATTGCCACGCCTGAACTAGCTCAAGCTGCCAGAAAAGCAGGGGTTTATAAAGAGCAACGTTTTTCTGATCACGCCCCACTCATCATTGAGTACAACTGGAAACTTTAAGACGAGTTTGTTTTCTCAATACGAATTGCCAACATGATTAAGATCAGTACAGGAATGCCAATCAGTGCAGTAGCAATAAAAAAATGTTCGTAGCCAAAAGTATCTACATACACCCCAGAAAAACCTGCTAACCATTTTGGTAGCAATAACATCATCGAACTAAATAAGGCATATTGTGTTGCAGAGTACTGCACATTTGTGAGGGACGATAGGTAGGCAATAAACGCTGCTGAGGCAATGCCTGAGCTTAAGTTATCTGCCGAGATCACCCAAACTAAACCATTAAGATCGTGGCCGCGCGTGCTTAACCACGCAAATAGTAAATTACTCGCCGCGGATAAAATGCCTCCTAGAAGCAAGACCCGCATGACTCCAAAACGCATGGTTAGCAACCCGCCCAAGAATGCCCCCGCCAAGGTCATGATCACACCGAACACTTTAGTGACTGCCGCTACCTCGTCCTTGGTATAGCCCATGTCTACATAAAAGGGATTAGCCATAATACCCATTACCACATCACTAATACGATAAATTGCAATTAGTCCTAGGATCAAAAAAGCTTGCCATCGATACCGGCTAATAAAATCTGCGAAAGGCTCTATTAAGGTCTGTTGCAACCACTGCCCAGTAGAACGAGTTTTTGGCAAGAGTACTGCCTGAGGCTCAGGACTTAATAAAGTAGTGACAACACCAACGCTAATTGACAGCGCCATACACAAATACGCAAATTGCCAAGCCTCGGCAAGATAAATCCCGGTAGTTGTCTCTGCTCGTGCTGCCAACCATAGCGCCCCAGCCCCCGCCCAAATCATGGCCAAGCGATAACCGGTTTGATAACTAGCAGCTAGTGCAGCTTGGTATTGTGCTTTCGCCGACTCAATCCGAAAAGCGTCCAAAGCAATATCTTGGGTCGCGGACCCAAAGGCAACCAAGAGCGCAAACCAAACGATCGGCTCTAAGTTTTGTTTGGGATCGGTGGTTGCCATCCCTATTAACCCAAAAATAATTAAGGCCTGTGCAAACAATAGCCAGCTTCGGCGCCGACCTAGTCGTTTGGTCAAAAATAGAATGGGTACACGATCGACCAATGGCGCCCATAACCATTTGCCCGCATAGAACAAGGCAACCCACGATAAGTAACCAATTGTGCTGCGGTCTATTCCGGCTTCGCGCAACCAAAATCCCAAGGTACCCAAAACCAGTAATAGCGGGAGGCCTGCAGAGAATCCCAAGAAAAACATGCGAACGCTGGGCCACTCTAAATAGACCCGTAAGTCTTTACCCCAAGATTGAATGCTATTGAGTGCCACGCACGCGATAGATAGCCAAGCTACCTAATAAATTGGGCGCCCACTGAACAACCTTACCCTCGTGCAATACAACTCGGCCCAATATTTCAATCCCTAATTTGTGTGCCAAGGCCTCAAAGTCGGCAATAGTTAGAACGCGAACGTTCGGCGTATTAAACCACTCATAGGGCAAAGACTTCGATACCGGCATTCTGCCAAGAGCTACCGAATAGCGATGGGACCAGTGACCAAAATTTGGGAAAGAAACTACACACTGCTTACCGACTCGCACGACCTCGCGCAAGATTCGTTCGGTCTGATGGATGGTCTGCAAGGTCTGCGATAAAACAACGGTATCAAAGCTCTGGTCTTCAAACAATGCTAACCCGCCCTCTAGATTTTGTTGAATAACATTTAGGCCCTTTTTTACACAGGCTAATACGGATGCATCCATGATTTCTACACCGTAGGTCTTAACATGACGCTTTATCCGAATAAACTCTAAAAAGGAACCATCACCGCAACCCAAATCTAATAAGGAGGAATTCGGGGTAACCCAATTAGCAATCGCATCGAAATCCGCTCTTAATTGCATCGATCCTCCGCCACTTTTTCAAAATAAGCGCGTACTAGATTGTGATAACGGGCATCATCTAATAAAAAGGCATCATGTCCATGTGGAGCATCTATTTCTGCATAACTAACATTTGCTTTGTTATCGAGTAATGCTTTCACAATTTCTCGGCTTCGATCTGGGGAAAAACGCCAATCCGTGGAAAAACTCACCACCAAGAAGTGGGCTTGAGCTAGGGAGAGGGCTTGACTTAAATCACCACCAAAACGTTTTGCTGGGTCAAAATAATCCAGCGCCCGTGTAATCAGTAGATAAGTATTTGCATCAAAGTAGCCTGAGAACTTATCGCCCTGGTGACGCAAATAACTTTCAACGGCAAACTCCACATCAAAACTAAAACGGTATTCATCAGGCGCTCCTGCAGCACGTTGCAAATCACGTCCAAATTTCTCGGCCATATCGTCATCGGATAAGTAGGTGATGTGGCCGACCATGCGCGCTAAGCGTAAGCCACTTTTTGGCACAACCCCATACTTGTAGTAATCTCCCCCATGAAAGTCGGGATCCGACAATATGGCATTACGTGCGACCTCATTAAAGGCAATATTCTGCGCACTTAGTTTTGGAGTAGAAGCAATCACCACGCAATGCGCAATGCGCTCTGGGTATTGCGTTGCCCATGACATCGCTTGCATGCCACCCAAACTACCCCCCATTACTGCTGCAAACTGCTTGATTCCTAATCGATCGGCTAAGCGAGCTTGCGCATTAACCCAATCTTCTACGGTCAAGACAGGAAAGCTCGCGCCATACGGTAAATTTGTTTTTGGGTGAATACTCATGGGGCCTGTTGAACCAAAGCAAGAGCCCAAATTATTAACGCCAATAACAAAAAAACAATTGGTGTCAATCGGCTTGTTGGGCCCAACCATATTGTCCCACCAGCCTATATCACCTGAATCATCTGGATTTACTCCGGCGACATGATGGGAGGCATTCAATGCATGGCAAATTAGAATGGCATTGCTAGCCTTGGCATTTAATTGGCCATAGGTCTCGACCACCAAATCATAGTTTTCAATACTGGCGCCGCTTTGTAGCGGCAAGGGCTCAACAAAGTGAATAGTTTGTTTTGAGAGATACAGCTCGGTCATGCTACAAGCAGAATACGAAGGCTAACATCAATTCCCTCGCTCGGTAATTTTCTAAAGCCGCTGCGGGCAAAGCGATGCCAACGACCAATCACAAAGCTCATTAATAGGGCTGCCTGCATGCTGACTATATCGGCCTGACCATCTTTACCTTGGCTTTGAGCAATACGCAAAGATTGTTTGAGTGATGCCTCCACCCGATCGAGCACCTGATTAATTCGTTCTTGCAAACGGTCATCTTCTTGCAATAGAGCATCACCCAATAAAACTCGCACCATGCCGGGATTCTTTTCTGCAAAGGCTAAGAGCATTTGCACAATGCCCTTCACTTGCGCCATACCCATCTCTTCTTTTTGATTAATCTGATTAATCAAACCAAATACAGTTTGCTCGATAAAAGCGATCAAGCCCTCAAACATTTGGGCCTTACTTGCAAAATGACGGTACAAAGCGGCTTCGGATACACCGATCTTGGCAGCCAATGCAGCAGTCGTAACGCGCTCACCCCGAGGGTTTTGCAACATCTCGGCTAGAATTTGCAAGATCTGTAAACGTCGCTCGCCTGGGCGCGGGCGCTTACGGGCCTTGGTTTCCCCCTCGGTCAATTCAGAACCAAATTCCTGATCATGAGGGTTACCACTTGTGTTCATAAGAGTTTTTGCTTACCTAGACCGTATCATGGTACCAAAAGCTTGTTCCGTCAGGATTTCAAGCAAAAGAGAGTGCTCAATTCTGCCATCAATAATATGCACGGAATTCACACCGCTCTTGGCTGCATCGAGTGCCGATGAAATCTTTGGCAACATGCCGCCCGAGATAGTACCGTCTGCAAATAAAGCATCAATCTCCCGGGCCGTGAGATCTGTTAATAAATTACCGGCCTTGTCCATGACCCCAGGGATGTTGGTCATCATGACTAATTTCTCAGCCTTGAGGATTTCTGCCATCTTACCTGCGACTAAATCCGCGTTGATGTTATAAGCTTGGCCCTCTGCACTAAAGCCGATTGGCGAGATCACTGGAATAAATGCGTCATCTTGCAAAGCCTTTACAACAGCTGGATTGATCGCCTCAATTTCGCCCACAAAACCCAAATCAAGCAAGGCTCCGCCGGGGGTCTGCTCATTGGGTACGAATAATTTCCGCGCATGAATCAAACCACCGTCTTTGCCAGTTAAACCAACCGCTTGACCGCCAAAGTGATTAATCAGCATCACGATATCTTGTTGAACCTCACCGCCTAAGACCCACTCCACCACCTCCATGGTCTCTTCATCGGTGACACGCATCCCTTGAATAAAGGTGCCGGTCTTGCCAATCTTTTTTAAGGCTTCATCAATTTGTGGGCCGCCGCCATGAACTACGACAGGGTTCATGCCTACCAATTTGAGCAAAATAACATCGCGTGCAAAACTCTCTTTTAGGCGCTCCTCAACCATTGCATTCCCGCCGTACTTAATCACGATGGTTTTGCCATGGTATTGCCGAATGTATGGCAATGCCTCGGCCAAAATCTCTGCTTTTAAGAGTGGCGGAATATCCGCTAAGGTAGGTACAGCTTTAGTCATAGTGAATAGAAACCCTATTCACCAAACAATTTCTGCCGAAGTTCACGACGCTCTTGAGCCTCAAGAGATAAATTAGCAGTCGGGCGTGCAATCAAACGAGATATGCCAATTGGCTCACCCGTTTCTTCACACCAACCATAATCGCCTGACTCAATACGAGCCAAAGCTTGCTCAACTTTCTTGAGCAATTTACGCTCCCGATCGCGCGTACGCAATTCAAGTGCATGCTCTTCTTCAATGGTCGCCCGATCAGCTGGATCAGGCACCAAAATGTTTTCACGTAAGTGCTCCGTTGTCTCGCTTGCGTGCTTCAGGATATCTTCTTTGAGGGTCTGTAACTTAGTACGAAAGAACTCTAATTGTGCTGCGCTCATATAGTCTTTGTCAGACATTTTGAGGAGCTCAGCCTCTGTTAATGGCGCACCCTTCGCGGACGACGCGACCTTCTTGCTGGTCTCAGAAGATTTTGCCTTTATGCCGGCTTCTTTAGTGGTCATTTTGTTCCCCAATCCCAAATATTAATATTGCATTTAATGCTTCTCTAAAATGCTACTCTTTAAGGGTAACTACTAAACCCTTATTTACAGCATTAAGCGAGCATTATTACTCTTTCTATAAAAGTTTCAATGCCTATTTGTTTTTAAGCTGTGGCGGCGGATTGTACAGGACCTGACCCCTGGATGGCTAATGAACCAGGCAGCCCTCCAAGCCCCCTAGCAAGGTGTCTTTAGGCAGATCAATCCCGATAAAGACCAGTCGGCTTTGTTTTGGCTCACCGGCGCCCCATGGCCCCGCCAGATCACTCCCCATCATTTCATGAACGCCTTGCAAAACCACTTTGCGGGCTGAGCCCTTCACGTATAAAACACCTTTATAACGAAGCATCTTCTCCGCAAACACCGAGATGACACCCCCCAAAAAATCTTCTAACTTACGGTGATCAAAGGGCTTGTCGCTCTTAAACACAAATGACTGTATACGGTCGGTATGACCATGGTGGTTGTGGTGGTCATGGTCATGATGGTCGTGTCCACACTCACTGTGATCGTGATCCTGCTCTCCTAAAAAATGGGGATCAATATCTAATTTCGCGTTGAGATTAAATCCCTTCAAATCAAAAACTGAGTCTAAGGGGGCAACGCCGCGCGTAATCATCTCAATTGGTGCTCGAGGGTTCATGTGCATTAAGCGATTTTTAAGGGCCGCAACTTCTGCCACACTAGCAAGATCGGACTTCGTAATAAAAATACGATCGGCAAAACCAACTTGACGCTGTACCTCCTCATGTTCGGTCAGTTGCTTTTGACCATACTTGGCATCTACTAAGGTCACCACGGCATCCAAGACATAACGATTTGCAATATCGTCATCGATAAAGAACGTTTGCGCCACCGGGCCTGGATTGGCGATCCCGGTAGTTTCAATCACGACTCGGTCAAAGCTAATTTTTTTGTTCTTTCGCTCCAGCCACAACTGATTGAGTGCTTCCACCAAATCCCCGCGAATAGAACAACACAAACAGCCGTTACTCATTTGCACAATTTGCTCTTGCGTGCCTTGCACCAAAATATCGTTATCAATATTCTCTTCACCAAATTCATTTTCGATGACGGCAATTTTTTTGCCATGCTGCTCTGTCAAAACATGTTTAAGTAATGTGGTCTTACCGCTTCCTAAAAAGCCGGTCAAGATCGTTACGGGGATTAAGGCCATTTAATTTCTTCTTTAAAGTAACAATTACACAAAAAACAATTCAAAGATGAGTCTATCTTACTTTGCCGATCCTTTTGCCTTAGCGCGCGGATGAGCGCTGTCATAGGCTTTTGCAAGATGCTGAAAATCAAGGGATGTATAAATTTGTGTGCTCGCAATACTTGCATGCCCGAGCATCTCTTGGACGGCGCGCAAATCATGCGAGGATTGCAATACATGACTAGCAAAGCTGTGCCGCATCATATGCGGGTGTACGTGGGTTGGAAGGCCTGCCCGGATTGCAAGGGTTCGTAAGCGCGCTTGAACAGTTCGAGCTGATAGACGTGTGCCTTGAATCGATATGAACAAGGCTGCTTCCTTGGTGTTTACTAAATAATGCGCTCGTATCTCCCGCCAATCCCGCAAGGCTGTCATTGCTGGTTTTCCCACCGGGATCGCTCTGCGCTTATTACCCTTCCCCAATACCGACACTTCTGCCGCATCCCAATCTAACCAACCTGCTGCATTTGGGCTCGGCTCAACATCAATTCCTAAAAGTTCAGAGAGACGCAAGCCGGAGGAATACAACAACTCAATCGCAGCGTAATCACGATACGACTCCCAATCCTTTTTTTCCTTGGCCTCTTTAGCGGCAAACTCGACCAAAGAAATGGCCTGCTCTACCGATAATGCTTTTGGTAACAACTTATTACGTCTGGGGGCCTTTACATCTGCTACTGGATTGACGCTCAGACCGGCATTGGATTGATGTTCCTTACCTTCTAAAGCGAGCCATGCATAAAAGCCACGCCACCCAGATAGAGTGCGCGCAATCGTTCGGGGGGATTTACCCTTGGCATGCAAGGCTGCAGCCCAGCGCCGTATTAACACATTACTTACTTTATCTAAACTAAGCCCCTCTTCTTTTGCATTTTCTTGCAGCAGCGATAAATCCGTGCGATATGCTTTGAGGGTATATGTCGACAGCTGTCGAACCACGTGTAACTCATGTAAATAGGCTTCGACTTCCGGAAAAGAGTTGCTCACGTCAGTACGATTGCCAAGCAACTCGCCTGAGAGCCGCGGCCGCTAAGCCGGCAATTTGTTTTAAATAGAAAGTGCCCATATCTTTGGTAAAGCGCTGAGAGTCTGAGCTGGCCAATACCAAACCGGCATATCGTTCATCGCCTAAAGGCAATGCCAATATGGCAATGCTCTGCCACACTAAATCGCTCTGTTTAGACTGTGCAATTTTTTCTTTTAACTCAGTGGGGCAGTCTCCATAAGCTTGGCAAACCGGCTGGGCTACCAAGGACTGGTAGCTTGCATCAATCGGCAAAAGGCAACAAATCTCAACTTCAAAAATACTTGCTAGGCCCGACTCGATTGCAACGCCCACCGCAGCAGCCTCTTGCGCCTCGATCAATTGTTGTAACCAAGATACCATTGCCTGCTGAGTTTTATCATTACGACTACCAAAACGTAGCATCTCATTCAAACGCTGATTAAGCGCCTGATTTTGTGAGCGCAAGACGTGCATTTGCCTCTCTTGTAAAGAGATGGCCCGATCGCTATGCGGATCTTTTAAGCGAACCTCCTGCAAAGTCTCAGCGTGTCTTTCAAAAAATCCTGGGCACGCTAACAACCATTGGGCCACCAAAGATTCTTGCTCCTCTTGGCTCAGCTCTTGTCTTGGTTCTTGATTACTCATGACCCATCCTTATGAACTTTGTAATTTTTGGCGAAGTAATTCATTTAACTGTTGTGGATTTGCTTTGCCCTGAGAGGCTTTCATCACCTGTCCGACTAGGGCATTAAATGCTTTTTCTTTACCTGCACGAAATTCTTCTACCGATTTTGTATTGGCCTGCAAAACAGTATCAATTAGTACTCCTAAGGCAGCGCTATCAGTGATTTGCTTTAGACCTCGACTCTCAATAATTTGATCGACATCGGACACTTCTTTACCGTTGAGCGCTTCTTCCCACATGAATGCAAAGATATCTTTAGCAATCTTGGCAGAAATCGTACTATCAATTAAGCGTCTCAATAAATGGCTCAGTTGTTTAGCCTCTAGGGGCATATCGACTGCCGCTAGATTAGATTTATTGAGCGCAGAGGCCAGCTCACCAGTAATGAAATTAGAAATTAACTTTGCTTGCGGCGCCCCCAATAGGTCGATTAATTCAGAAAATAGATTGGCGCTCGCTCGGTCCTGACTTAAAACCTGCGCGTCATAAGCGCTTAGTCCAAAATTAGTCTGCCACTGCTCACGCAATGTGGCTGGCAATGGGGGCATACTCGAGCGCACTTCCTCAATCCACTCTTGGGAGATGATTAAGGGCAAGAGGTCTGGATCTGGGAAGTACCGATAATCGTGTGCGTCTTCTTTGCTTCGCATACTGCGGGTCTCTTGTCGATCAGGGTCATAAAGACGGGTTTCTTGTATAACCGTACCGCCATCTTCAATCAATTCAATTTGCCGGCGCACCTCATAGTTAATCGCCTCTTCAAGAAAACGAAAGGAGTTCAAATTTTTAATTTCACAACGGGTACCAAACTCTTTTTGTCCAAAGGGGCGTACAGAAACGTTAGCATCGCATCGAAAGGATCCCTCTTGCATATTGCCATCACAAACTCCAAGCCAAACCACTAGGCCATGTAGTGCTTTAGCATATGCCACGGCTTCGGCAGCGCTACGCATCACTGGCTCTGTAACGATTTCGAGAAGGGGCGTGCCAGCCCGATTTAAATCAATGCCGCTTGCAGGTTCGCCATTGGGCCCAGTAAAGTTTTCATGAACCGATTTACCAGCGTCCTCCTCCAAGTGGGCGCGAGTGAGCTGAACGACTTTTAACTCTTTTCCGACCATGATTTCCAATTGGCCGCCGATCACTACCGGTATTTCGTATTGGCTAATTTGATAGCCCTTTGGTAGGTCTGGATAAAAATAGTTCTTGCGCGCAAAAATACTCTTTGGTGCGATGGTGGCGCCAATCGCCAAACCGAACCGAATGGCATGCTCAACTGCCTGCCGATTTAATACTGGTAGCACACCGGGCAGGGCCAAATCAACTGGGCACGCTTGTGTGTTGGGTGCGGCCCCAAACTGAGTAGATGCGCCACTAAATATCTTTGAGTTTGTTAAAAGTTGTGTATGTGTTTCAAGTCCAATGACCACTTCCCACTTCATACCGACACCTCGGCGGGGTAACGTAAATGCCAATCACTTTCTAATTGGTATTGATGTGCAATTTGTAATAGCTTGGCTTCCGAAAAATAATTACCGATCAATTGCATCCCAATCGGCATACCCTCCTTTGAAAATCCGCAGGGGACACTCATCGCCGGCAGACCCGCGAGATTTGTGGAAAGTGTATAGATATCCTCTAAATACATTTGCAGAGGATTCTTTGATTTTTCTCCTAAATTCCAAGCTACATCGGGTGCCACAGGCCCCAAGATCACATCGCATTGATTAAATGCTGCCTGAAAATCTGCGGCGATGATGCGCCGGATTTTTTGAGCTTGTAAATAATAGGCATCGTAATACCCGTGTGATAGAACATAACTGCCTACCAAAATACGGCGCTTAACTTCGTCTCCAAATCCCTCACTGCGCGAGCGTTGGTACATTTGTACTAAATCAGAATATTCTTTAGCACGATGGCCATATCGAACTCCGTCGTAGCGACTGAGATTACTCGATGCTTCCGCTGGTGCAAGCACGTAGTAGACTGGGATGGATAATTGCGTTTTGGGCAAGCTCACTTCGCACACGCTTGCGCCCAAACCATGAAGCGCCTCTTTTGCCACCAAAAGGGCCTGTGCAACTTCAGAAGACAAACCATCCGCATAAAACTCTTTAGGTAAGCCAACACGCAATCCTGCCAGAGGTTTATTTTGGTCTTTATCAGACCAAGACGAATGTAAATAGCGCGCATAATCCTCGCCGCCATCAGCCAAGGAGGTTGAATCCCGCGAATCATGAAAAGACATTGCGCTTAATAACAAGGCGCAGTCCTCAGCTGTCTTTCCGATCGGGCCCGCTTGATCCAATGAGGACGCATAGGCAATCATGCCGTAGCGCGAGACCCGCCCATATGTTGGCTTAATCCCTGTAAGCCCACAAAAAGCAGCGGGCTGACGTATCGAGCCGCCTGTATCCGTTCCCGTTGCAACCGGAGCCAAGCCTGCTGCTACAGCTACTGCGGAGCCCCCCGAGGATCCTCCTGAAACGCGTTTTGTGTTCCATGGATTTAGCGCTGGTCCATACGCAGAGTTTTCGTTAGACGAGCCCATCGCAAACTCATCCATATTGGTCTTTCCGAGGCAAACCATCCCAGCAGCGTGAGGATGGCGCGCGGTCGGCATCCCTAGGGCTTCAACGACAGCAGCATCAAATGGGCTGATGTAGCCCTCTAGGATTTTTGAGGCAGCTGTTGTTGCCCAGCCCTTACTGACAAAAACATCCTTATGGGCTATCGGGATTCCAGTAAGGGGGCCTGCTTTGCCTTGAGCGCGCAAGAAGTCCGCCTCCTTTGCCTGTGCCAGACTTAACTCGGGCAAGATGTCTAAATAAGCGTTTAAATCCCTGCTATCAGCCATGCGCTTAAGGTAATACGCGCTTAACTCTAGGCTAGAAATTTCCTTATTAATCAGTGCTTTAGATAATTGTACCACGGACTTTTGGTGCCAACTCATTCGATCACCCTAGGCACTAAAAAATAACCTCGATCTTGTGCTGGAGCATTGGCCATATTGTTCTCCCGCGCTTCGTGATCGGTAACGGCGTCCGAACGTAAAGGCTGAGCTAAATCGCGGATAAATAATATGGGGTGCGGCAAAGGGTCAACTGAACTCGTATCGACCGCTTGCATTTGTCCGACTAATGCAAAAATGGCTTTCAACTGAGGCAAAACTGCCTCCGCTTCTGCGGTGCTCAATTCAAGACGGGATAGCTTAGCTATACGGTGAACTTCATTTATATCCATGGGGTGCTAGAGTATCATCTCTACTTCGCTTTATTAATAATTCTATTTTCTCACTTACATTATGTTTGGTCTCTTTCGTAGCTATTTTTCCAATGACCTAGCCATAGACCTAGGTACTGCAAACACCCTTATTTATATGCGTGACAGGGGGATTGTTCTCGACGAGCCCTCCGTAGTGGCAATTCGTCAAGAAGGTGGTCCTAATAACAAAAAAACGATTTTGGCGGTAGGGCGCGAAGCAAAAAGTATGTTGGGTCGTGTGCCCGGCAATATTGAGGCGATTCGACCAATGAAAGATGGCGTAATCGCTGACTTCACTATTACCGAGCAAATGCTCAAGCAGTTTATTAAGATGGTTCACGAGAGCAAACTATTTCGACCCAGCCCCCGAATCATCATTTGCGTTCCATGTGGTTCCACCCAAGTTGAGCGTCGCGCTATTCGTGAATCAGCATTGGGCGCCGGCGCGTCCCAAGTATTTTTAATTGAAGAGCCCATGGCTGCAGCAATTGGTGCCGGATTACCAGTCTCTGAGGCGGCAGGCTCAATGGTGGTTGATATTGGCGGTGGCACAACAGAGGTTGGGGTAATGTCCTTGGGTGGTGTTGTTTACAAAGGCTCCGTTCGCGTTGGGGGAGACAAGTTTGATGAGGCAATTACCAATTACATTCGTCGCAACTATGGCATGCTTATTGGTGAACAAACCGCTGAGGCGGTGAAGAAAGCAATTGGCTCTGCTTTTCCTGGGGCCGAGATTCGTGAATTAGAAATTAAAGGTCGCAATATCTCCGAGGGCATCCCTCGTAGCTTTACAGTAACCAGCAATGAGATCTTAGAGGCCTTAACGGACCCGCTCAATCAGATTGTGACTGCCGTTAAAGCTGCTCTTGAACAAACGCCGCCGGAGCTGGCCTCCGATATTGCGGAACGCGGTTTAATGCTTACCGGTGGCGGTGCATTATTAAGAGATCTCGATCGCTTACTGATGGAAGAAACTGGCCTCCCAATTCATGTTGCAGATGATCCCTTAACCTGTGTTGCCCGAGGCTGCGGTATTGCCCTTGAGCGAATGGATAAACTTGGTGGAGTGTTTTCCCAAGAGTAGGCAACCAATAGTCGAGCAGTGCCGTGCAAAATAGTACTCCTCCACTTTTTAAACAAGGCATACCTGCGCTTGCCAAGTTAGTAGTTTGTTTACTAATCGGTTTAGCCTTGATGGTTGTCGATTTTCAAGTCAAGTCCTTGGACTTTATTCGCAATCAGGTCAGTTATGTCTTGCGGCCCCTTGAAAACATCATGCTGCTTCCCTCCGATCTGTTTTCATTTGGAGAAGACTATTTCACCTCTCGCTCCTCCCTTGTGAAAGAGAATCTTTCTCTAAAAACTCGTCAGACAGAACTATCTTTACTGGCTAATCAAGCTGCCTTACTCGCTGTTGAAAATCAAAATCTTAGAAATCTGCTGGAGCTTCAAAAAAATACGAGTTTCAGAACGGTGCCGGTCGAAATTCTTTTTAATCCGCCCAATCCAATTTCTCAACGAGTTGTGATAAATCGAGGTAGCAATCATGGCTTAAATCTTGGTTCTCCCATTGCAAATGATGCGGGTATTTTGGGTCAGGTTGTTCGTCTTTTTGATAATTCCGCTGAAGTATCTTTATTAGAAGATTGGGATTTTGCTGTACCAGTTCTAGTGGCCCGCAATGGTTTGCGCGCTGCGGTAGTTGGTGCAGGGCGTGGGAATTTATTACAGCTGCGCTATCTTCCGGTGGCCAGCGATTTGGAAGTGGGAGACATTCTTCTTAGTTCTGGGGTTGACGGAATCTACCCCCCTGGATTTGCTGTCGCCGTAATCACTAAAATCGAACGTAATGCTGAGCAAAATGCCTCGAATGTCTTTTGCAGTCCGATTGCAGAAGTAAATCGGCATCTTCAAGCGCTTGCTCTCATTTACGACCCACAATGGGATGCAAAACCAGGCTCCAACTCTGGGGCACCGTCGTCCACTGGTCGCCGCCAAACACGCCCTAAAGGACAGCCATGATTGATTATCAAAGTGGTTATATTCTGCGGCCGGTTAAGCCCTCATTTATTTATATCAGCCTGGTGCTTGCGCTGCTTCTCAATTTCCTACCTTTTGGTAATCATGCCTGGATTCCAGATTGGTTAATTATTTGTATTGTATTTTGGAATATTCATCAACATCGCTATGTTGGCGTTGTGACTGCTTTTTTATTTGGTCTAGTAATGGATATTCACAGCGGCTCTTTGCTTGGTGTCCATGCATTTAGCTATTCGCTCGTATCTTATTTAGCCATTGCGTGGCACAACCGAATTACTGCTTTAAGCACTTTTTCCCAAATACTCAATGTCTTCCCGATCTTTTTATTGGTTTCCCTATTTCCTGTTTTGGTTAATTGGGCACTTAGAGATCAAATTCATTGGTGGGGTCTGACGTCTGTCATACAAGCAATGATTGAAGCATTGCTATGGCCACTGGCAACGAATGTATTACTTTTCCCACAGCGTCGGCCTATTGATGTCGATCCTAATCGACCGCTTTAAGTTTGTATGCCTTCGCTTAAAAAGCCAGACTTGTATTCTTACCATGAGCGTGTGCGCATTGCTATTCTATTTGTCAGCATTTGTTTTGGTTTACTAGTCGTTCGCCTCTTTTGGCTTCAAGTCATCAGCCATAATAAATATGCCACGCTGGCAGAAAGTAATCGTATTGCGATTGTTCCCGTTCCTGCCAATCGCGGCTTATTAATTGATCGTAATGGCATTGTGATTGGGCGTAACTACTCTGCGCTCACCTTGGAAATAGATGCTTCCCAAATTAAAGGAAACCCAGATCTTCTCATTGATCAATTGGCGGAGATTATTCATATAGGGCCACGCGATCGCCGAAATTTTAAGAGGGCGCTTGAAGACTCGCGCAATATGGGCACCTTTCCTCTACGTTCGATGTTGACCGAAACCGAAATGGCCCGTTTTTTAGCGAACCGCTATCGCTTTCCTGGGGTAGATGTTAGTGCCCGTAATTTTCGTGAGTATCCCTATAACGAACTAGCCTCTCATCTTATCGGGTATATCGGACGAGTATCTGTAAAAGATAAAGAACAAATGCAAAATGAACTTGAGAGTACCAGGGGTAGCGAAGATCCTTATGCTCTGCAAAGGGCTTTTTTGCCGGGTATTCAGTATGTAGGCAAAATTGGTATTGAACAAAGCTATGAAAAAGTATTGCGCGGTGTGCCTGGATATGATGAAGTTGAGATTACAGCCGGCGGCAAACCGGTGCGCACTTTGTCGAGTAAGCCATCTGTCCCAGGTAAAAATGTCATTCTATCGATTGATATCAAACTTCAAGCCTTGGTGGAAGAGCTCTATGGAAAACGTCGCGGCGCGTTTGTGGCCATCGAACCAGAAACAGGTGACATATTAGCCTTTGTATCAAAACCTAATTTCAATCCCAATGATTTTGTTGAGGGGATTGATGCAACTACCTGGAAAGAGCTTAATGAATCCAAAGAAAAGCCTTTATATAACCGCCCTCTAAAAGGTATTTATCCTCCAGCATCAACCTACAAGCCATTCATGGCCTTAGCCGCCCTTGAACGCAATAAGCGCTCCCCCGAAGATGCAATTGCCGATCCTGGGTTTTTTACATTTGGTAATCACACATTTCGGGATGACAAAATTGGTGGTCACGGCACGGTGAACATGGAAAAGTCTATCGTCGAATCCTGTGATACGTACTATTATCTTTTGGCGCGTGACATGGGCGTCAACATGATGCACGACTTTATGAAGCCCCTAGGCTTTGGTCAAATCACTGGGATTGATTTAGATGGCGAGGTCCGTGGAGTGCTGCCATCCACCGAATGGAAGAAATCTGCTTTTAAGAAACCTGAACAACAAAAATGGTTTGAAGGCGAAACGATCTCTCTCGGAATTGGTCAGGGCTATAACGCTTTCACGATTTTGCAATTAGCTCACGGTCTTGCCAATGTGCTCAACTATGGCGTGGTCATGAAACCGCATCTGGCTAAGGCAATAGAAGACCCCTTCACTCGCCAAAAAGAGTTAACCACCCCTAAAGAAAGCTATCGAATTGATCTTAAGCCTGAGAATATTGAGATCATTAAAAAAGCAATGGTAGAGGTTAATAGGTCTGGAACATCGGCCTCCTCATTTCGAAATGCGGGGTTTATTGCGGGCGGCAAGACCGGTACGGCCCAAGTGTTTAGCTTAAATTCAAAAATTTATAACCACGCCACCACCCCAGAGTTTTTAAGAGACCATGCCTTATATGTGGCCTATGCTCCAAACGATAAACCTAAAATTGCGATTGCTTTGATTGTTGAAAACTCTGGTTTTGGAGCACAGCATGCTGCACCTATAGCCCGCAAAGCATTGGATTACTATATTGATGGCAAATGGCCAAAGGAGATCCCTGAGTGGAAAAGAGTGCCCTAGCCAAAGTAAAGTCCGTAATTGCATATGCATTTCGGGGATTTGATCCACACCTTGGCTTTATTTTTCTCGGTCTAGCCGGTATTAGTTTTATCGTGTTTTTGTCAGCCGGGCAAGGAACCCCCGTTGCAATCATTGATCAACTGCGCAATTTATTAATTGCCTTTGTCATTATGTGGATCGTTTCGCAAATTCCACCAAAGTGGTTGGAAATGGCTGCCATTTGGATTTATGGCATTGGAATTGCATTACTGATCGCCGTGGCAATCTTTGGTCTTATCAAAAAAGGGGCTCGTCGGTGGATTAATGTGGGCATTGTGATTCAGCCCTCTGAAATTATGAAAATCGCAGTGCCATTAATGCTAGCTTGGTATTTTCAGAAACGCGAGGGCATTCGCTCTGCCTTTGATTATTTAGTTGCAGGACTCTTACTCGCTTTGCCGGTTTTATTGATTGCCCGCCAACCGGACCTAGGTACCGCTTTATTGGTTCTCGCGGCAGGGCTTTATGTGATTATCTTGGCTGGCTTGCCGTGGCGCTGGATTGTACCGATTGTTGCAATCGGTGGTGTCGCCATACTCCTTCTGATTATTTTTAGTAGTGGCATTTGTGCTCCTGATGTTACTTGGCCATTGATCCGCGAGTATCAAAAAAACCGTGTCTGCACTTTATTAGATCCGACCAGCGACCCTTTAGGGCGAGGATTTCATACGATACAGGCAATTATTGCAGTAGGGTCCGGCGGATTCTTTGGTAAAGGCTGGCGTGAAGGCACACAATCTCACCTAGAATTTATTCCCGAAAAACACACTGATTTTGTTTTTGCTGTTTTTGCAGAGGAATTTGGTTTTTTAGGAAATCTTGTTTTGATTCTTCTCTTTTTTGCCTTGATCAAACGTGGTCTTACGATTTCCATGGGGGCCCCAACCCTCTTTACGCGCCTACTAGGCGGTGCGATTAGTCTGATCTTTTTTACCTACGCATTTGTCAACATTGGTATGGTTACCGGCTTGCTGCCAGTGGTTGGTGTTCCCCTGCCACTTCTAAGCTATGGGGGCACAGCCCTTGTCACGCTTGGCTTTGGAGCGGGTATCCTGATGAGTATTCATCGCCATCGGCGTCTAGTACAAAGCTAATTTTAGAGCTGTGGGGCAACAAAAAACCCAGCCGCAGCTGGGTTTCACTAAAAGCACAGTGATTATTTCTTGCGCTTATTCACAGAGTCTTTAAATGCCTTGCCTGCAGAAAACTTCACGGTCTTCGAAGCGGCAATTTTAAGTGGCTCACCTGTTTTAGGATTGCGACCCATACGTGCAGCGCGCTTTCCTGAGGCAAATGTTCCAAATCCGATTAACTGAACTGAATCACCCTTGGTTACTGCTTTAATGATGTGCTCAATAGCAGAGTTCAATGCATACTCGGCTTTTGCTTTAGAAATTTCGGCATCATCAGCAATTGCTGCGATTAGTTCTGCTTTATTCAAGTGAGGCTCCTTGTTGATTGTTGATTGTTCATTGTTTAGCGCTTTATGCGTCATGACTATTGTAAACACAAAATATTACAAAAATAAATATTCATAATAAAAAAATTGAGGTCTAAATAGGGGCTCCAGCACTAGTCTAAAACTAATAAATTTTTAACAAAGTATTCGGTTTCACCAAAGCAGTTTGTTGGTAAGCCAACATGTTGTTCATATTGCATTGCAACTTTGCGGCCCATATTAGCGTTTATCTTATTGGCAACAGTATCATCACGCACCGAAAAGAAGAATTTTTCAGACATAGTTCCTGGCATTGATACCATCGCTAATTCACCTTCCCAAGTTTTACAAAACCAGCCGCGCTTCGAAAACTTCTGAACATAGCCAGCTCGCTCCCCCTCGGCATAGCTCCAACTTAACATTAAATAAGTATATCCAGAGATAAAAATGGCGCTAATAACACTTAAAATAAGGGTAATGCGAATAAAACGATACATGATGATTGAATTTTAGTTGTTTTACTCATCTTACTTGATAACTTATTGACTGGAACGTGGTGGTTTAAATGAAATCCTATACCCTGACCTATTTATTTATTTTTGTATCCCTAATTTCTTTACCGACTAGTGCTTGGGCAAGCTCTGCAGAAAATACGTATAAAACTGTTTGTGCGGTCTGTCATACGGCTGGCGTTGCAGGCGCTCCAAAATTGGGGGATAAAACCAAATGGGCTCCTCTTATTAAAGAGGGTCAGGTGCAACTGACTGCCCATGGATATGTTGGACTGCGTGGCATGCCTGCAAAGGGCGGCAAACCCGATTTGGGTGTTCAGGATTTTGCTGCTTCTGTGGTTTATATGGTGAATCAATCGGGCGGCAGTTGGCAAAATCCCGATGCCTCTACTCTCAAAAAGATTGATGCGGAGATTATTCGTCGTCAAGCACAGCTCCGTAAGTAAGTGTGTAGTGGAAAAAATAAGAGTTTCTAAACTACTTTCTGAGCTTGGGCTTTGTTCACGCAGAGAAGCAGATTCTTACATTGAGCAAGGGCTGGTTACGGTGGATGGTGAGCCCGTGCAAGAGCTTGGGACTAGAGCGTACAGACACCAGGTGATTGAACTTCGATCTGGGGCCAAGCGCCAACAGGAACAACGGCTTACGATCTTATTAAATAAGCCTGTTGGATATATCTCTCATCTAGATGATGAACAACAGTATAAGCCTGCGGCCTCGCTCATTATTCCCGAGAATCAATTTGCTGCCGCACCAGAACAGACGCAGCGGCGTCTTTTTCGTGGTCTAGCGCCTGCAGGGCGCCTTGATATTGATTCGTCTGGTTTGCTAGTATTAACACAAGATGGGCGAATCGCTAAATTACTGATTGGGGAAGACAGTCCAATTGAGAAAGAATATTTGGTAAGGGTTTCTGGCCAGCTATCGGGTGGAGGCCTTAGCTTATTACAAAATGGTCTATCGCTTGATGGCAAATTACTGAAACCTGCGAAAGTCAGTTGGCAAAACGAGGATCAGTTGCGTTTTGTACTGCGCGAAGGGCGCAAACGTCAAATTAGAAGAATGTGCGAGCTCGTGAATCTCGAAGTACTTGGACTTAAGAGAGTTCGCATTGGCCAGCTTTCACTTGGCTCCATACCCGTGGGGCAGTGGCGCATTCTAGGCAAAAATGAGCGCTTCTAACTTTTTACAACAAATAATGTCAGCTGCATAGCGCGGTTACGAACCGGAAGAAGCTTTGCATATTCAGGGCTTTCTGCCCAACGTTTTGCAGCATCGATATCCGAAAATGACAGCTCTACAAATGTATCAAAGGGGTCTGCATTTAATTGATTCCAAAAGGGAGTTGCGCACTCTCCCCGACGGATTACCGTTCCACCATAGAGCGCAATGCTTGCTCCAACATGGCTACGGTAAACCTCGAAGTCTTCAGCCCCGAGTTTTTTAAAGATACCAATGACTGTGACACTCATATTTCCCCGTTTATTACACCCTTTGCTGCTACTTCGATAATAACTGCTGATAGCGTTGGTTTAGCTCATTAGTGTCAGTCACAGTTGTGTCTAAGTCCCTCAGCACTCCATCGCGTAAACTATAAATACATCCATGTATTGCAATGTCTTGTCCCATTGACCAGGCGTCTTGTACGATATTAGTTTGTCCAATATTAACCACTTGCTCCAATACATTGAGCTCGCACAGTCGATCTAAGCGGGCATGATCATCTTGAATATGCTTTAGCTCACGGTTGTGTTTATCATGCACATCTTTAATGTGCCGTATCCAGTTATCGGCTATGCCAATACGGGCATTATTCATTGCAGCCTCAATGCCCGAACAACCATAGTGGCCAACTACAATAATATTCTTTACCTTGAGTCGATCAATCGCAAATTGAATCACCGACAATGCATTGAAATCGGTATGCACCACCATATTGGCAATGTTGCGATGTACAAAAACTTCTCCAGGCTTTAAGCCCACAATCTGATTGGCTGGCACACGCGAATCTGAACAGCCAATCCATAAATATTCAGGGTTTTGCTGATCTACCAAACGTGAAAAGTAGTCAGGGTCCTCTTCGGTAACTTTCTTAATCCATGTACGATTTTGTTTAAATAGCCGCTCTAGATCTTGTTTCTTATTATTAGCGGGCATTTGATTTCCGATTAGGGCTTCTTGTCATTCTTTGTAATATACAAGATTTCTTTTCTGTGCTTTTTATACAGCATTGCATTGGTAAGATTTAAAATCTTATAAATTTTGATTGTCCATCAATAGAAAAACCACCCGCAGGTGGTTTTTAATGGGCGAAACTTTGCGTTAAGCGCTTGCTTTATCTCCTGTGCCCAAAAACTCTACTATTTTTTTCGCCGTCTCCATGTAGCGCGCATTCATTTTGCGATACTGGTTGAGCTCAGCCATGATTGGATTTTCTGATGACTCAAAGGATGCGTCCTCATATCCAGGGTGATATGGTGCCTCGTGAACTAATTTGCTATTCATAAATCCTCCAAAGGTTAGATAAGTTAATAGGATCAATGTAGCATAGTAAAAATGAAATTTATTTCATAATAATCAATGACTTATGATGATAAGTCATTGATTAACTAAGGTTTTAAAGAGTAGGATTTCATTTTTCAGCAAGTCATTTCATATTGCGGAATTTTTTATGGCTTTCTACTCTTGAGGCCCCTTGGGACTCGCTATAGCCCGCATACCAGCAGCAATCGTATGCGTAGGCTTATACAGAAGCATGCGTTTTGCCTTTTTAATCGAAAGCGTAAACGGATATGCCGTGGTTTGAACTGCTTCTCTTACCAATGGAGGATCGCCCTTCAGTGGTAAGTGGTTCCAACCATTTTCGGTAAAGCGGGCCAATGGCCAAGCCACCGCCCTATGTATTGAGAGTGTTGGTACACGGTAGCGTCCAGCTTGTAAACGTTGGGTCATCCACGCCCGAAAGCTCATGATCTCATCGTCGGCAATAAAAAATGCTTCCGCACTTGCTGTACTTAGCAATGCTAAACAAATCGCTTCGCATAAGTTGCCCACATAACAACTTGAATATAAATACTCTCCTTGATTAAACCACCCAAATTTTCCTTGATTTGCAGCTGGGCCGATTTGGCGATCGACCAAATCTCCCAATCCCCAAACAAACGCAGGGCGTAATATTACTGTTGCAAATTGTGCTGTATTTGCGCTTATTACAATCCGCTCAGCTTGTGCCTTTGAATATGCAA